>Ga0302152_10000089_pt1 | contig 39154 bp, 32 predicted proteins | sample I_Bog_N2_1_FD_192434 | JGI IMG/M metagenome (GOLD analysis project Ga0302152, IMG submission 192434) | Peat permafrost microbial communities from Stordalen Mire near Abisko, Sweden - I_Bog_N2_1 | ecosystem: Environmental > Terrestrial > Soil > Wetlands > Peat | place: Sweden: Abisko, Stordalen...
GCGCGTGTGCTGATTCTGGATGAACCCACTTCCAGTCTCGACGAAGCCGAAGTGCAGCTGTTGTTTACTGTGTTGCGCAAGCTGCGCGACGAGGGCATGGCGATCTTGTTTGTGACGCACTTCCTGGAACAGACCTATGCCATCTCGGACCGCATCACCGTGCTGCGCAATGGCGTGCGGGAAGGTGAATATGCTGCCAGCGCGCTATCGCGACTGGAGCTGGTCAACAAGATGGTGGGTGCAGCGGCATCCCAGGATGCTGCCGTCAGCGCGCCGCTGCCCAATGAGCAGATGGCGTCTGGTGCCCTATTTTTGCAGGCACGCGGACTCGGTCGCAAGGGCGCGCTGGCGCCGCAGGATTTCGATCTGCGCAGCGGCGAAGTATTTGGCTTATGTGGCCTGCTCGGCTCCGGGCGCACGGAAACGGCGCGTCTGTTGTTCGGCGCTGACAAGGCCGACAGCGGCACCATCAGCATCCGTGGCAAGGTACAACGGCTCAACAATCCGCGCGACGCTATCCATGCCGGTATCGGGTTTTGCTCGGAAGACCGCAAGAAAGAAGGGGCCATCCTGGAGTTGTCGGTGCGCGACAATATCATCCTGGCCTTGCAGGCACGCAGCGGCCTGTTGCATGTCATTCCGCGCAAGCGCCAGCGGCAGATTGCGGCGGATTACGTCAAATGGCTAGGCATCAAGACGGCCGACATCGAAACGCCGATAGGCTTGTTGTCCGGCGGTAATCAGCAGAAGGCCTTATTGGCGCGCTGGCTGGCCACGACGCCGGCGATGTTGATTCTGGATGAGCCTACGCGCGGCATCGACGTGCGCGCCAAACAAGAGATCATGGACTATGTGGTCGGCCTATGTCGGCAGGGTCTGGCGATTGTGTTCATTTCTTCTGAAATTGCAGAAGTGTTACGTTGCAGCGACCGTATGCTGGTACTGCGCGACCGTCAGGGTGGCGGCCAATACCGTCGCGGCGAGCTCGACGAAAGCTCGGTATTGCAGGTGATTGCAGGAGAAACTGCGTGAGTGCATCAATGAATTCCAAGCTCTTTGCTGGTCAAGACGAGCGTGCCCCGGCACGGCGCTGGCAACAACTGCTGCAACATCCGCTGCTGCGCCCTGTGGCCGCACTGGCGGTGTTGCTGCTGATTGACCTGTTCTTGATTCCAGGTTTTTTCCGTATTGAGCTCAAGGATGGGCATTTGTACGGCAGCGTGATTGACATTTTTAATCGCGCGGCGCCATTGATGTTGGCGGCGCTAGGCATGACGCTGGTCATCGCCACGCGCGGCATCGATATTTCGGTGGGCGCCGTGGTGGCCATTGCCGGTACGGTAGCGGCCATGCTCATCGGCGGTACCGTGGTGATGCATAACGGCGTGCCGGAGTACGCCAGCAATATGCCGATGGGCTGGGCGCTGGCGGCAGCACTGGGAGCGGCACTGTTATGCGGTGTCTGGAACGGTCTGCTGGTGGCCGGCCTGGGGTTGCAGCCCATCATCGCCACGCTGATCCTGATGGTGGCCGGGCGCGGCCTGGCGCAATTGCTCACCGATGGCCAGATCATCACGGTTTACTACCAACCCTTCTTTTTCCTCGGTGGCGGTTATTTGCTGGGTTTACCGTTTTCGCTGTTTATTGTCGCCGCCATGTTTGTGCTGCTTGCCGTGCTGATGCGCAAGACTGCGCTGGGCTTGTTCATTCAGGCCGTCGGCATCAATCCGGTGGCGGCGCGTCTGGCTGGCATTCGCACTGCTGCGCTGATCCTGTTTGTCTATGTTTTCTGCAGCCTGTGCGCCGGTATGGCCGGGCTGATGATCAGCTCCAACATCAAGAGTGCCGACGCCAACAATGCCGGCCTGCTGCTCGAGCTTGATGCGATCCTGGCCGTTACGCTGGGCGGCACCTCGCTGGCCGGCGGCAAGTTCAGTCTGGTCGGCAGCGTGGTCGGCGCGCTCATCATTCAAGCGCTGACCTACACCATCTATTCCTTGGGCGTGCCGCCAGAGGTCAATATGGTGGTCAAGTCGGTGGTGGTGTTTCTGGTATGTCTGTCGCAGTCTCCCGAGTTTCGCCGCCTGTCTTCATCCCTTGTTAAGTCTTAAGCGCCGACCCAGATCATGACAATCTCTTACTCCTCCTGCGCCATTGCCTGGCGTGCCATATTGGCGCGGCCGTATTTCACCTCGCTGGTGACGGTCGTTTTGCTGTTGCTGATGTTCGGACTTGGTTCGTTTGCTTATACCGGCTTCTTTTCCTTGCAAGTGGTGTGCAATTTGTTGATCGACAACGCCTTTCTGCTGGTGATCGCCATCGGCATGACCTTCGTGATCCTCTCCGGCGGCATCGATTTGTCGGTTGGTTCGGTGCTGGCGCTGACCACGATGGTGTCGGCCTATCTGCTACAGGTGTGGCACTGGCCTGCGTTGTCGGTGATGGTTGTGGTGTTGTTGCTGGGCGCGGCGTTCGGTGCCTTCATGGGCATGTTGATTCATTTTTTTAAACTACAGCCCTTCATCGTCACGCTGGCCGGCATGTTTCTGGCGCGCGGTCTGTGTTATCTGATTAGCATCAATTCCATCACCATCGACAATCTGCTCTATGTGGCGATGTCGCAGACCCGTATCAGCGTGGCAAGCGCGTTTGTTTCTCCTAGCGTGGTGATTGCCCTCTTGATGCTGGCGCTTGCTATCTATTTGGCACATTACACGCGTTTTGGGCGCGCCGTCTACGCCATCGGCGGCAATGAACATTCGGCCTTGTTGATGGGCTTGCCGGTCGGGCGCACCAAGATCGCCATTTATGCCTTCAGCAGTTCTTGTGCTGCGCTGGCGGGCATTTTATTCTCGTTTTACATGCTGTCGGGCTATGGCTTGCATGCTCAAGGCACCGAGCTCGATGCCATTGCTGCCGTGGTGATCGGCGGCACCTTACTTACCGGAGGCTACGGTTATGTTGCCGGAACCCTCACCGGGGTGCTGATTTTGGGCGTGATCCAGACCCTGATTGCCTTCGATGGGACGCTCAGCTCTTGGTGGACCAAGATTGTGATCGGCGCCTTATTGTTCATCTTCTGTCTGGCGCAGCGCCTGATGTCGCTCGGCGCCGAGAGGGCCGGCAATATGCCGGGCAATACCCCGGCAGAGACGAGTAAGGTCCAGGCGACAGCGCGTTCGGCGGCGTAGGCTGGCTATTTGGACAGATGAAATAGACGAGTTTGCTTGATTTCTACAAATTCGATGTTAAAAACGATATGGCTTTCAGCAAAAAAATCATTAGAAATGTATGGGGTTAATGATTATCGTAGAGGCCTTGCAGATTTTTGAATCTTTTCGATGTCTGCAATAGCATATACAACTACAGAAATAACCTAGGAGACAAGCAGCATGAAACTCAAATCGGTATTGGCCGGGCTGACGCTCGGATTGAGCATGGGTCTGATGGTCGTGAGTGCACAAGTGAGTGCGCAGACCAAGGGCATGATCGGAATTTCGATGCCAACCAAATCCTCGGCACGCTGGATCGCCGACGGTAACAATATGGTCAAGGTATTCAAGGAAAAAGGTTATCAAACCGACCTGCAATACGCTGAAGATGACATCCCGAATCAGCTGGCGCAGATTGAAAACATGATCACCAAGGGCGTCAAGGTGCTGGTGGTTGCTGCCGTCGATGGTACTACGCTGACCGACGTGCTGCAAAAGGCTGCCGACAAGGGTATCAAGGTCATCGCTTATGACCGTCTGATTCGCAACACCAAGAACCTGGATTACTACGCCACTTTCGATAACTATCAAGTTGGTGTTCTGCAAGCCGGTTACATCGAAAAGGCGTTGGATCTGAAGAGCGGCAAGGGCCCATTCAATATCGAACTGTTTGGCGGTTCGGCTGATGACAATAACGCCTTCTTCTTCTACAACGGCGCGATGTCGGTGTTGAAGCCATACATCGATAAGGGCAAGCTGGTCGTGCGCAGCAAGCAACTCGGTATGGACAAGGTTGCGACCTTGCGTTGGGACGGTGCGACTGCCCAGGCGCGCATGGACAATCTGCTCAGCGCCTACTACGGCAAGGATCACGTCGATGCAGTGTTGTCGCCATATGACGGCATCAGCATTGGTATCATTTCCTCGCTCAAGGGCGTCGGCTACGGTACCCCACAGCAGCCAATGCCAGTTGTGACCGGCCAGGATGCTGAAGTGCCATCGGTCAAATCGATCATCCGCGGCGAACAACGTTCGACCATCTTCAAGGACACACGTGAGCTCGCCAAGGTTACAGTTGGCATGGTCGATGCTGTGTTGTCGGGCAAGCAACCAACCATCAACGATACCAAGACCTATAACAATGGCGTCAAGGTGGTGCCTTCCTATCTGTTGAAGCCTGTTAGCGTTGATATCTCCAACTGGAAAGAAGTGTTGATCGGTAGCGGTTATTACACGGAAGCACAAGTCAAGTAAGCCAAGTAAGCCAAGTAAGCCAAGTAAGCCAAGTAAGTACAGCTGGTAGTTTTTTCGGTTCACGGCAACCCCGCGCCATGCGCGCGGGGTTGGTGTTTCCGGAGCACGCATCGAGCAAGCCGCTGCCTAGCGTCGCCATCGTCCATTGCTGACGGCCGGCCGGTGTAAAAAAAGAGGTTAGAACACATGAATACCATTCTGGAAATGCGCGGGATCGAGAAGACATTCCCAGGAGTCAAAGCGCTCAATAATGTCAATCTGGTCGTGCGCACGGGCGAAATCCACGCCATCGTGGGCGAGAACGGCGCCGGCAAGTCGACCCTGATGAAAGTGCTCAGTGGGGTCTATCCCCACGGTTCCTATTCCGGCGATATCGTCTACCAGGGCCAAACGCGCGCCTTTAAAGACATCATCGACAGCGAAAGCGTCGGCATCATCATCATTCATCAAGAGCTGGCGCTAGTGCCGCTATTGTCGATCACCGAAAATCTGTTCCTCGGTAACGAGCAAGCCCATGGTGGTGTGATTGACTGGGAAGATTCCTATCTCAAGGCCCGCACGCTGTTGGCCAAAGTCGGGCTGAAAGATCCGCCATCGACACTGATCACCAATCTGGGCGTGGGTAAGCAACAACTCATTGAAATCGCCAAGGCCTTGTCCAAGGAAGTCAAGCTGCTGATTCTCGACGAGCCCACCGCCAGCCTCAATGAAAGCGACAGTGACGCCTTGCTGGAACTGCTGCTGGAACTCAAAGCGCAGGGCATTTCGGCGATCCTGATTTCGCACAAACTCAATGAAATTTCCAAGGTGGCCGACTCGATCACGGTACTGCGCGACGGTGCCACGGTAGACACTTTCGACTGCCGCAAGGAAGCCATCAGCGAAGACCGCATCATTCAGAAGATGGTTGGACGCGAAATGGCGGACCGCTATCCCAAGCGCACGCCACAGATCGGCGAGACGATTTTCGACGTCAAGCAATGGCGTGTGCATCATCCGATTCACCCAGAACGGGTGGTGATCAAGGATATCGACTTTCATGTGCGCAAGGGTGAAATTGTCGGCATTGCCGGGCTCATGGGCGCCGGTCGCACCGAGTTGGCCAAAAGTATTTTTGGCCGCGCCTACGGCACCAAGATCAGCGGTAAAGTCAGCCTGCACGGCAAGCAAATCGATGTCAGCACAATACAAAAGGCAATTGCCCATGGCATTGCCTATGTCACCGAAGACCGCAAGGGCGATGGTCTGGTGCTCGACGAAGACATCAAGAAAAATATTTCGCTGGCCAACCTGAGCGCGGTCTCCGACCACATGATTATCGATGAGGCGCGTGAATTCGGCGTGGCCGATGACTTCCGCGGCAAGATGCGGATTCGTTGTTCCAGCGTCTTGCAACGGGTAGTCAATTTGTCCGGTGGCAATCAACAAAAGGTGGTATTGAGCAAATGGCTGTTCTCGAACCCCGAAGTGCTGATCCTGGACGAACCGACGCGCGGCATCGACGTGGGCGCCAAATATGAAATCTACACCCTGATCAGCCAACTGGCCAGCGAGGGTAAATGCATCATCATGATTTCGTCGGAGATGCCTGAACTGTTGGGCATGTGCGACCGCATCTATGTCATGAACGAAGGCAAGTTCGTCGGCGAATTCGATGCTGCCGACGCATCGCAAGAAAAAATCATGCGCGCCATCGTGCGCAATGTTGCGAATGAGAAAAATGGAGAACACTGAAATGAGCAAGAAACCACCGCTAGCTATGGTCGCTGAGACCAAGCGTGAATACGCCGGCTTCCTCAAGAACAATATGCGCGAATACGGCATGTTGTTGTCGCTCGTGGCGATCATGGCATTCTTCCAGGTGATGACCGACGGCACCTTGCTGCAGCCGCTCAATCTGACCAATCTGGTGCTGCAAAACAGCTACGTGGTGATCATGGCGCTGGGTATGCTGATGGTGATTGTGGCCGGCCATATTGATCTGTCGGTAGGCTCGGTGGTCGGTTTCATCGGCGCACTGGCGGCGGTGTTGATGGTCAACTATGAAGTCAACTTCATTCTCACCACGGTAATCTGTGTGATCGCCGGCGCTGCCATCGGTGCCGCCCAGGGCTACTGGGTGGCGTTCTTCAAGATTCCATCGTTCATCGTCACGCTGGCCGGGATGCTGGTGTTCAAAGGCATGACGCTGGCCTTGCTGCAGGGGCAATCGGTAGGTCCGTTCCCACATGCCTTCCAACTGCTGAGCTCGGGTTTTATCCCGGAACTGTTCGGCGAAGGCGGTAGCTTGCGTCTGACATCCTTGCTGGTCGGGGTGGTGGCGTCGGCGATTTTACTGCTGGTGCGCGTGCGGGCACGGGCCAAGCAGGTCAAGCATGGCATGGAAGATGAACCGACGCTTTTTTTCCTGCTCAAAAATGGTTTTTTCGCAGCGGCGATTATCGGCTTCAGTTACATGATGGCGTCCTACAAAGGCATGCCGAACGTCTTGATCATCATGTTTGCGTTGATGGTGCTCTACACCTTCATTACCACTCGTACCACCATCGGTCGGCGTGTGTATGCCGTCGGCGGCAATGAAAAGGCGGCCAGGCTGTCCGGTATCAAGACCGAACGGGTGAGCTTCTATACCTTCATCAACATGGGCATGCTGGCAGCATTGGCGGGGCTGATCTTCGCCGCGCGTCTCAATACGGCTACACCCAAGGCCGGTACCGGCTTCGAGCTGGACGTGATCGCCGCCTGTTTCATCGGCGGCGCCTCGGCCACCGGCGGTGTCGGTAAAGTAATGGGGGCGGTCATTGGCGCCTTCATCATGGGCGTCATGAATAACGGCATGTCCATCATGGGCATCGGCATTGACTATCAACAGGTGATCAAAGGCCTGGTATTGCTGGCCGCCGTGTTCTTTGACGTCTATAACAAGAACAAATAAGCAAGGGTCTTGGTAGGCAGCGCTGCCTGGCGGTGTGCTGCGCTACGCCCGCGTTAATTGAATAGGAGAATCAGGATGACGATAGACAAGCAGCGCACATTGCGCTCGGCAGCATGGTTTGGCACCGCTGACAAAAATGGATTCATGTACCGCAGCTGGATGAAGAACCAGGGGATTCCCGACCACGAATTTCAAGGGAAACCGGTCATCGGCATCTGTAACACCTGGTCGGAATTGACCCCTTGCAACGCACATTTTCGCAAGATCGCCGAACACGTCAAGCGCGGCATCATCGAAGCCGGCGGTTTTCCGGTCGAGTTCCCGGTGTTTTCCAACGGCGAGTCGAATCTGCGTCCGACCGCCATGCTCACCCGCAATCTGGCCAGCATGGACGTGGAAGAATCGATCCGCGGCAATCCGCTGGACGCAGTGGTATTGCTGGTCGGCTGTGACAAGACCACCCCGGCCCTGCTGATGGGCGCGGCCAGTTGCGACGTGCCGGCCATCGTGGTGACTGGCGGCCCGATGTTGAACGGCAAGCACCAAGGCCGCGACATTGGTTCCGGCACCGTAGTGTGGCAGTTGAGCGAACAGGTCAAGGCCGGCAAGATTTCGATGCACGAGTTCATGGCGGCCGAAGCGGGCATGTCGCGTTCGGCCGGCACCTGTAACACCATGGGCACAGCCTCGACCATGGCCTGCATGGCCGAAGCGCTGGGTACATCGCTGCCGCACAATGCGGCCATTCCAGCGGTCGACTCGCGTCGCTATGTGCTGGCACATATGTCGGGCATGCGCATTGTCGACATGGTGTGGGAAGATCTGCGTCTCTCAAAAATTCTCACGCGCGCTGCCTTCGAAAACGCCATTCGCGTCAACGCCGCCATCGGCGGCTCCACCAACGCCGTGATTCACCTCAAAGCGATTGCCGGCCGTATCGGCGTCGATCTCGAACTGGAAGACTGGACCCGGGTCGGCCGCGGCACGCCGACCATTGTCGATCTGCAGCCGTCTGGCCGTTTCCTGATGGAAGAGTTCTACTATGCCGGCGGTCTGCCAGCGGTGCTGCGCCGCCTCGGCGAAGCCGATCTGCTGCCGCATAAAGATGCCCTGACCGTCAACGGCAAGAGCCTGTGGGAAAACAATCATGACGCGCCGATCTATGATGACGACGTGGTGCGCCCGCTGAACACGCCGCTCATCGCCGACGGCGGCATCTGCATTTTGCGCGGCAATCTGTCGCCGCGCGGCGCGGTACTGAAGCCCTCGGCGGCGACACGGGCATTGATGCAGCATCGCGGCCGGGCGGTGGTGTTCGAAGATTTTTCGCATTACAAGGAACGCATCAATGATCCGGATCTGGAGGTGGATGCCAGTTCGGTATTGGTCATGAAGAACTGCGGACCCAAGGGGTATCCCGGCATGGCCGAAGTCGGCAACATGGGTTTGCCGCCCAAGCTGCTGGCGCAAGGCGTCAAAGACATGGTGCGCATCTCGGATGCACGTATGAGCGGCACTGCCTATGGCACCGTGGTCTTGCACGTGGCGCCGGAAGCAGCCGCCGGCGGTCCGCTGGGAATTGTGCAGGATGGCGACTGGATCGAACTCGATTGCGCCGGTGGCCGCTTGCATCTCGATATCAGTGACGCTGAAATGGCGCAGCGCCAAGAGCAACGCGCAGCACAACTGGCGCAGCAAAAGCCAGCCATGGTGGGCGGCTATCAGGCGCTCTACATTGACCGCGTATTGCAAGCCGATGAAGGCTGCGATTTTGATTTTCTGGTCGGTTGCCGTGGCGCCGCCGTACCCAAGCATTCCCACTAAGGTTTATCTGAGATTCTGGAGTCATCATGTTGTTGGTGCAATGTAGACAAGCCGATGGCAGCCGCCTGGTCGGCAGCCTGGAACAAGACGGCAAAAAAATTCGCGTAGTCGATGGCTATCGCACGACCTATTCGCTGGCACGTGCGGCCATCGCCGCCAAAACTTCGCTGCAAGCTTTCGTCACGGCGGCGCTGGGCGGTGTCGTACTGGACTATGCTGAAGTGGCGGCAAATGGCCATCTGTTGGCGCCGCTTGATCATGAGGACACGGCGCATTGCTATGTCACCGGCACCGGACTGACCCATCTGGGCAGCGCCGATGGTCGCGATGCGATGCATAAGAAACTCGACGGAGCCGACAATCTCACCGACAGCATGAAAATGTTTCGCATGGGACTCGAAGGTGGCAAACCGGCTGCGGGCCAGATCGGCGTGCAGCCGGAATGGTTCTACAAGGGCGACGGCTCCATTGTGCGTGCTGCTGAACAGCCGCTGGCGATGCCGCATTTTGCCCTGGACGGCGGTGAAGAGCCGGAGATCGCTGGGCTGTATATCATCGGCGACGATGGTCAGCCGCATCGTCTCGGCTTTGCCATCGGTAACGAGTTTTCTGACCATGTCACGGAACGTCAGAATTACCTGTTCCTGGCACATTCGAAACTGCGCGTTTGCGCTATCGGTCCGGCCTTGCTGGTGGGGGAATTGCCAGCCCACGTGCAAGGCATGTCGCGCATTCGTGCCAAGGACGGCAGCGTGCGCTGGGAAAAACCTTTCCTCAGCGGCGAAGACAATATGTCGCATACGGTTGCCAACCTGGAATACCATCACTTCAAATATCCGCTGTTCCGTCGCCCTGGCGACGTGCACGTTCATTTCTTTGGTACCGCCACGTTGAGCTGTTCCGACAACATCAGTGTCGCTCCAGGTGAAACCTTCGAAATCGACGTCGCCGCCTTCGGTCCGGCCTTGCGCAATCGTCTGAGTCTGGAAGACGTGGCGCCGCCGCAGATTCGCGTGCTGTAGAGAAGGCACCTCAATTTATTCGGAGAACGTATGTCAGCAACAGAACAATTAGCCAACTTTCCCAGCCTGAAGGGCAAGCGGGTATTCGTCACCGGCGGCGGCAGCGGTATTGGCGCGGCCATCGTTAGCGCATTGTGCGAGCAGGGCGCGGTGGTGGCCTTTGTCGATATTGCGAAGGAAGCCAGTGAAGCCTTATGTCAGAGCATTGCCGCGAGCGGTTTGCCGGCACCGTTGTTTCGTCACTGTGATCTGCGCGACATCGCGGCGCTGCAAAGCATCATTGCTGAGTTGGCGGCGCAGGTGGGCGACTTTGAGGTATTGGTCAACAATGCTGCCAATGATGAGCGGCATAAGCTGGAAGACGTCACGCTGGAGTATTGGGACAATCGCATTGCGATCAATCAGCGGCCGGCCTTTTTTGCGGTGCAGGCAGTGGCGCCGGGCATGAAAAAGAAGCAGGGTGGTTCGATCATCAATTTCAGTTCGATCAGTTGGCACACTTCGGGTGGCGGGTTTCCGGTCTATACCACGGCCAAGGCGTCGGTGCTGGGATTGACGCGTGGTTTGGCGCGGGACTTGGGCGAGCACAATATTCGCGTCAATACCGTCACGCCAGGTTGGGTCATGACGCAGCGGCAGATTGCTTTGTGGCTCGATGACAAGGGTAAGGAAGACATCAAGCGCAATCAGTGTCTGCAGGGGGAGTTGTTGCCTTGGCATGTGGCGCGCATGGTGTTGTTTCTGGCCGCTGATGACAGTGCCATGTGTACGGCGCAGGAATTTATCGTTGATGCCGGTTGGGCTTGAGCCGGCATCGGTTTTGTTGTGATTGGCTAAGGCGAGATCATTCGTCCCAGAGCTGGTTGAGCTTGGCTATATGCTCGTCTGCGGTATTGCGCAGCAGTGCTGTTGCCGCCAGAGATAGACGGAATAAATTGGCGGCATCTGTTTGGCCGATGGCAGGCGCGGCTGCGTCGCCGGGGTCGGTATCCACATTGGTTTCACGGGTGAGCTCGCTGGACAAAATGAGGTGCAGACTGGAATTGACGCCGGCAGCGATATCGCGCGCAAACTCGATGAAAGCAGCGAATCGCTCTTCCCGGCCGGGGCCGGAAATCCAGCGGAAGTCTTGGTGGGTTGGGGATGGGATGTTGGTCGGACGTGGTTGTATTGGTCATTTAACCTCCATTGATTGCACTAGGAACCCATACCTCACTTCCCAATGAGGTGGCGGGTACATGACAAAGTGGGAAGTACCGAGCGAACAATGACCATCGGCAAGCCCGAAGGCTTCTCTGCCAAGACCCGCCATTGAATGGACGTGCCTAGACAAACGAACGAAAAAACAGCCGCAGTGCGGCTCGTTCGCCATTGTTCGCATCGAGCTTCCCAACTCGGTCCTCTCTTTTTCGAGGACATGAGAAGTATCGGCCGGGTGAGAGGCTTGCGTCAAGTGCTTTACTTATCGTATCGCGGTTTCTGATACTGCTGGTTCTTCGGACGAGCTAGCCGGGGGTAGCCCGGCAGCTACTCACTTTTCTTGCTTCGCCAAGAAAAGTAAGCAAAAGAAGGCGACCGCAAAAGCCCGGCCCCTGCGGGGTTCCCAGTGATGCACAGTGAAAAATGGGAGCGACGCAAACTCGCTGCGCTCAGACATGCGTCACTCTTTTTCCATTTTTCACTGCACATCACTGGCCAGGCTCCAATGCGGACCTGAACAACCCCAACGGCTCGCTACGCATCGCGTTGAACGAGCGCGACTGCTTCCCACGTTTAATCCAATTTGAATATTCACCACCGTTCGCAAAGCCACCATGCTGCGCAAGCAGCGCGATGCGCAGCGAGCCGTTTGGCCGTTTCCGCTTATGCGTCGCCGGTGATGTGTTGCAGCAATCGGAAAAAGAGAGACGCATGTCTGAGCGCAGCGAGTTTGCGGCTCTCCCGATTGATGCGACACAGCACCGGGTACCCCCATAGGGGGCGACGAATCGCGGTCGCCTTTCTTTGCTTACTTTCTTTGGCGAGACAAAGAGAGTGAGTAGCTGCCGGGCTACCCCCGGCAACGCACCGTAGTCCGAAGAAAACAAAAATCAAGCCCCCGCCGCAACGACGCAAATACGCGCTACATTCGATTCAGCAAATCAATATTATCCTGAGAAGCTTTCAGCAGCACAGTGGCGGTCAGCAAGGAAAGTCGAAACAAATTAGCTGCATCGGTCTTGCTGATGGAAGGCGCAGAAAGATGTTCCGGCTCTGCATCCTGATTCATCTCGCGCACCGAGTCACTGGTTTGGATGATATGCAGACAGGTAGAAATGCCCGCAGAGCCATCACGCACGAGCTCAATGAAATCGGCGAATCGCTCATTGCGGCCGGGACCGAAAATCCAGTGAAAATCTTCGTGGGTTGGAGGAATAGTGTTTCGATCTGACGTGTTAAAACCAGGCATGTGAACCTCCTTGTGCGATGATTAAACCGCCAGGGAGGCGGATATCCGCCTTGTGCAAATCGAGCTCTCATACTCGGTCCCCTCTGTATTCAGGGACAGGTGAAGTATCAACTGTGTGAAGCCTGGGCGTCAAGCTAATTGCCTTGCCACCCTTTGCAAAAAGGGAGCACAAAGATAAATGCGCCCACGTCGTGGTGACTCACACCAAAGACACCCGCCATTGACCTTCCTTGAATGCCTCCAACAGAGTTTTGGCCGTCCCCTCCCCAAGCTCCAGATAAGAAGTCGCGCGGCCAAAGAAATCATTGAGCCCCGGAATTTCCGCAAGCTCTCTGAATGTGATGCGGGGATAGGCCATGCTCCACTCGCCGAACGCGCGTTCAGCGATAGGCTCAAGAATGATTTTAGTCACGCGAGTGTGAAGCGGATCCGCCAAGATCTTTTCGAACAGCATGTCTACCGTACGCCGCCGCCCCTCCAGCACCTGGAAGAACGATCCGTGCTGATAGAGCAACATACCGGTGACACCATACTTCGCGTTATTGCGACGGCATTTGTCCAGAAGTACAGCAAGCTCGCGGCGACTAAGTTCAGCAGAGGTTGAGGCGCTACAGTAAATGCAATGCACAAGGTCCATTTTCGCTTATCAACAGAGTCAATTCATGTTTCCATGACCATCCGTTTGCGGACCCAGTTCCCATTGACGCGAAATTCGCCTATTCCTTTGTTTTTTATCAATACCGACGACGCTAGCCATTCACCCCAATAACAGCAAGCCCGCCATCGCCCCGCCAAACAACAGCCACAATGGATGCAGCTTGGTCTTGATCGCCACCACCGCCGTGACTGCCGTGATCACCGCCAGCAAGCCATTGCTGATCGAAGCGTGGGCAATCAGCGCCGCACTGGCCGCCACCAAGCCGCCGGTGACCGGCAGCAAACCAGCCTGCACATGGCGCCGCCAAGGCTTATCCTTGAACCGGTCCCACACATGCAGCATCGCAATGGTCACCAGCGAGGACGGGCCGAACTTGGCCAGCGACGTCACCAACATACCGTAGAACCCCGCCACATGCCAACCGACCAAAGTGACGATCATCAGATTGGGACCGGGCGCGGCCTGGCCAAGCGCAAACAGCGCGCTGAAGTCTTCTGCCGTCATCCAGTGATGCACCTCCACCACCTGGCGCTGCATCTCCGGTAAGATGGTGTTGCCGCCACCGAAGGCCAGCAACGACAGTTGCGAAAAAATGGACGCTAGCGCAAGCAAGGTATCGTTCATGACGCCCCCTTCTTGGCCGCAAATTTGGCCGTGATCACGATGCTCACCGGCGTCATCACCAGCATGGTCCACAACAGTGGAATGCGCAGCAAGGCGATGGCAATAAAACACACCACCGCCAGTGTCGCCAGCACCAGATTTTTGCGTAAAGGCAAAATGATCTTGTAGGCCATCTGAATCAGCAAACCGGCCGCCGCCGCAGCCAATCCTGCAAACAAATGTTTGATGTGTGGATCGTGCTGAAAATGTTGATACAGCATCCCAAGCAGTACCACCACTACGGAGGGTACGGCAATGAGACCGAGAATCGATGCCAAGGCCCCGCGCACGCCGCGAAAACGCATGCCTAGCGCGACCGAAAGATTGATGATGTTGCCGCCTGGCAGGAACTGACACAGCCCCAGCAGCTCAACGAATTCGGCTTGCGTGAGCCAGCGGTGGCGCTCCACCACCATGCGCTGCGCTAGCGGCAAGGCACCACCGAAGGCGGTCATGCCAAGGCCGAGAAAGCCGAGAAACAGTTCTTTGGAAGTCGGTGCCAGTGCGGCCTGAACCGTGCTTGCCGTCGCGGCAGCCGGGGGCGAAAGAGAGTCTGGAGTTTGCATGATGATTTACCGTCAGTACGGCCGCAATGCCGCTACAAACCAGCAGGCTACTCTTGCGTCGCTATTTTGTCTAATATATGGCAAGCACACTAATCATATATATAAAATATGCCATCGATCGATTTGCGCCTGCTGCGCTATTTCATTGCTGTTGCCGAAGAAGGTCATCTGACCAGAGCGGCGCAGCGCATTGGCATTCAACAGCCGCCGCTCAGCCAGCAAATCCGCGCACTGGAAAAGGAGCTCGGGGTGAGCTTGTTCAATCGGCTACCGCGCGGCATGGAACTGACCGCCAGCGGCCATGCCCTGCTGGCGGATGCGCAAGCCATTCTGGCGCAGATGGAAGCGACCATTGCCGGTGTACGACGCATCGCCCACGGCGAGCGTGGCCGGCTGGCGCTTGGCTTTACCGAGTCGGCTGCCTTGCAGCCCTTCATCCCCGCCGTGATCCGCGCATTTCGTCTAGTCGCGCCTGACGTTGCCTTGACAGTGGAAGAAAGCAACACCACCGAATTGGTCGAAGCCTTACGCCAGAAAAGGCTAGAGGTTGCCTTTATCCGCTCGCCCGTCGGCAACGCGGAAGGGCTCAAAACCGAAACCATGCTGGTCGAAAAAATGATTCTGGCACTGCCTGCCACGCATGCGCTGGCGCGCAAGAAACGCAAGAGCGTAGCCTTGCATGCACTGGCCGAAGAGAAGTTTATTTTGAATCGTCGCCCCAGCGGACCGGGGCTCTACGATACGATCATCGCCGCCTGCCGTGTCGCCGGCTTCAGCCCGCAGATCGAGCAGGAAGCCCGCAAGAACCTGTCGACCTTAAGCCTGGTTGCCGCCGGGCTGGGTATTTCGATTATTCCGGCATCCATGCGGCACGTGGCGCTAGCCGAAGTGGTCTATCTCGATATCAGCGAGGCGCCCGAACTGCGGGCGCCGCTGTACCTGGCTTATCTCGATGCACCACTGTCGGGCGCAGCGCAACGCATGATCGAGGAAGCCAGGAAATGCAGCCGGGAAATACGAACGCAGACTTAGGTTTTTGGCAAGGTCACGCCTTGCTGCCCCTGATACTTGCCACCGCGATCCTTGTAGGAGGTTTCGCAGATTTCATCGCTCTCGAAGAACAACACCTGGGCGCAACCTTCACCGGCATAAATCTTGGCCGGCAAAGGTGTGGTGTTGGAAAACTCCAGCGTCACATAACCTTCCCACTCCGGTTCGAACGGCGTGACATTGACGATGATGCCGCAACGCGCATAGGTCGATTTACCTAGACAGATGGTCAACACGCTGCGCGGAATACGGAAATACTCCACCGTGCGTGCCAGCGCAAATGAATTGGGCGGAATGATGCAGACGTCGCCATGAAAATCGACGAAGGATTTTTCGTCGAAGTTCTTGGGATCGACAATGGTCGAATTGATGTTGGTGAAAATCTTGAATTCGTTGGCGCAACGAATATCGTAGCCATAGGACGAAGTACCGTAGGAGACGATTTTGTTGCCATTGACCTCGCGCACCTGACCGGGCTCAAACGGCTCGATCATGCCCGTACTTTCGGCCATGTGACGGATCCATTTATCTGACTTGATAGACATGATTGGCTAGCGATGTTGTGAAGTTGAGCAATTTTACGCGAAACGCCGTGAGCATTTCGCAAAATATTGCCAGTTTAATAAGTTTACTGACGAATTTCTGGCAAAGCCACTCAGGATTTAACGCTGCATGGTTTCCCACACTTTTTGCAAACGTTTGACCGATACCGGCATGGGCGTGCGCAGCTCTTGCGCATAGAGCGATACCCGCAGCTCTTCCAGCAACCAGCGAAACTCAATCATCTTGGGATCGTTGGCACCGCGCTCTTTTTGCGCCCGCTGCCAGGGCGCAGCCACCTGCAACCACTCCGCCACCAGTCGCGTATCGCGACTCGGATCGGCACGCAGCTTTTCCAGACGCACATTGATCGCCTTCAGATAACGCGGGAAATGCATCAGATTGCCGTAGTCGTTGTCGGCGATGAAGCGCTTGCCGACCAGGTTCTGCAACTGCGCCTGGATGTCAGATGAAGCTTGTGCATGGGCCTTGATGGTTTGCAGCTTTTTCGGCAACGTGTAGTACTCCGCCAAAATCAGTGCTGCCAGCCGCGCCATTTCATTGACCAACAAACCGAAGCGGGCTTTGCCTTCATCCTTGCGCCGGTTGAATTCGTCGGCATTGCGCGGCAAGGGCTCTTGCATGAAAGCCCGCTCCAGCCCGGCCGCCAGAATCTGGTCACGCAGCTCTTCCTGCGAACCGAGCGCCATGAACTGCATGCCCATTTGCTGCAGGCCGGGGATGTTCTTTTCCTGGTATTTCAACTGTTCCTTGAGCTGCAAGGCGAACAGCCGCCGCAAGCCGGCAAAGTGCTGACGTGCAGCATCGGCCGGGTCATCGAACACTTCCAGATCACAATGCGTCTGCCTGTCCACCAGCGCCGGAAAGCCGATCAAGGTCTGTCCCTTGGTGCCCACACCGCGTTGGATTTCCAGCAACTCGGGTAATTCGCCGAAGCTCCAGCCGGTCAGATTGCCATATTCCGATACCGTCGCGGCAGGCGGCTGTACCACGCCCGCCTTGGCTGGCGACGGCGTGACGGTCTTGACCGGGCTTGCTGCTGTTGTAGCAACACCGGTAATGGCGGTCTGCTCGGCCAGCTTCTGGAATTGTTCGCGCGCCTGGCCGCCGAATTCGGCTTGCAGCCCGCCCAGGTTACGTCCCATTTCCAGTTGCCGACCGTGTTCATCGACGATCTTGAAATTCATCGCATGGTGTGCCGGCAGTGTCTCTTGCTTGAAGTCGCTGCTCTTGACCATGATCGTGATCTGTTCACGAATGTCGGCAATCAGCGCATCGATCAGATCGCCCTTGCCAAACAAATGACGCTCTTCCATGCGTGCACAAAAACCGGCGGCATACTCCGGCAACGGCACGCAATGACGGCGCAGCTTTTGCGGCAGTGACTTGAGCAGCAGATGCACTTTTTCCTTGAGCATGCCGGGCACCAGCCATTCGCAGCGCGCCGCGCCGACCTGATTCAAGGCAAACAAGGGCACCGTGAGCGTGACGCCGTCACGCGGCGTGCCCGGTTCAAAGTGATACGACAAGGCCATGGACAGGCCGGCCACGTTCATGCTCTTGGGGAACAGCTCGGTGGTCACGCCAGCGGCTTCATGCCGCATCAGGTCGTCACGATTGAGGAACAAGAGCTTGGGATCGGCGGCGTGCTTGATCCATTTCTCGAAGGCGATGCCGTTGCAGACATCGGCCGGAATCAGCTTGTCGTAGAAGGCGGCAATCAGCTCGTCATCGACCAGCACATCGAGGCGACGCGATTTGTGTTCGAGATTTTCGATCTCGCGCACCAGTTTTTGATTGTGCGCAAAGAATGGCGCACGGGTGTCGAAGTCGCCACCGACCAAGGCGTCGCGGATGAAAATCTCACGCGCTTCAGGCAGATTGATCAGGCCAAAATTGATACGGCGCTGGCTGTACACCACCAAGCCATAGAGCGTAGCCCGTTCAGAGGCGGTGACCTGGGCGCTGCGTTTTTCCCAACGCGGTTCGCCCCAGGACTTCTTGAGCAAATGGCCCCCCACCCGTTCCAGCCATTCCGGCTGAATCTGCGCCACACAGCGCGCATACAGGCGCGAGGTGTCAACCAGCTCAGCGGCGACGATCCATTTTCCGGCCTTCTTGAGCAGGTGCGAACCCGGCCAGATATGGAACTTGATAGCGCGCGCGCCAAGGTAATGTGCGTCTTCATCGGACTTGAAGCCGACGTTACCCAGCAGGCCGGTGAGCAAGGCGGTATGCAATTGTTCATAGGTGGCGGCGGCTTCATTGAGCCGCCAGCCCTGTTCGCGCACGATGGTCAGCAATTGCGAATGGACATCGCGCCATTCGCGCAGGCGCAGTTGCGAGAGAAAATTGGCACGGCAGTAGTCTTGCAACTGACGATTGGATTTTTTGTGTTCGATTGCTTCTTCAAACCATTTCCAGATTTTCAGATAACTTTGGAATTCCGATTTTTCGTCGGCGAATTTCTTGTGCGCCTGATCGGCCGCACCTTGCGCTTCCATCGGCCGGTCGCGCGGGTCTTGTACCGACAAGGCTGAGGCAATGATGAGCAATTCACTGAGGCAGGCATTGTCGAGTCCGGCCAGAATCATGCGGCCCACACGCGGGTCCAGCGGCAATTTGGCCAGTTGCTTGCCCAGCGCTGTCAGCAGATTGCTGTCGTCGACGGCACCCAGCTCTTGCAGCAACTGATAACCGTCGGCAATCGCGCGGCCCGGCGGCGGCTCGATGAAGGGGAAGGTTTCGACGTCGGCCAGGTGCAGCGACTTCATGCGCAAAATCACTGCCGCCAGCGAGGAGCGCAGAATTTCCGGTTCGGTGAATTTGGGACGTTGCAGGTAATCCTGCTCTTCGTACAGGCGGATGCAAACCCCGGCGGCAACCCGGCCGCAACGGCCAGCACGCTGGTTGGCGGCCGATTGGGCAACGGCTTCGATCTGCAACTGCTCGACCTTGTTGCGATAGCTGTAGCGCTTGACCCGCGCCAGGCCGGCATCGACCACGTAACGGATGCCGGGCACCGTGAGCGAGGTTTCGGCAACGTTGGTGGCCAGCACGATGCGACGCGCATTGCTGGTCTTAAAAACCCGCTCCTGCTCTTGCGCGGACAGCCGCGCAAAGAGCGGCAGGATTTCCACATGCGGCGGATGGTGCTTGCGCAGCGCTTCGGCGGCATCGCGGATTTCGCGTTCGCCCGGCAAAAACACCAGCACGTCGCCGGAGCCGATGCGTGCCAGTTCGTCGACCGCATCGACCACGGCATCCATGAGATCGCGTTGATCTTTTTCTTTTTGCGCCTGCGTGGGTGCGCCTGTGGCTGGTTTGGGCTGCACGTTGACACCGCTGCGATCGGCATTGTCGACCGGTCGGTAACGGATCTCGACCGGATACAGGCGCCCCGAGACTTCAATCACCGGCGCCGGTTTTAGCTCGCCTTGAACCAGCTTGCCGAAATGGCGGGCGAAACGCTCGGCATCGATGGTGGCCGAGGTGATGATCACTTTCAGGTCGGGCCGCTTGGGCAGCAACTGCTTGAGGTAGCCGAGGAGAAAATCAATGTTCAGGCTGCGTTCGTGCGCTTCATCGATGATGATGGTGTCGTATTGACGCAGCAGCGGATCGGTCTGGGTTTCAGCCAGCAGGATACCGTCGGTCATCAGCTTGACCCAGGCACCCTTGCTCAGGGTGTCGTTGAAGCGCACCTTGAAGCCGACATGCTCGCCCGGTGCCGAACCCAGCTCCTGGGCGATGCGCTTGGCAGTTGACGAAGCAGCAATGCGGCGCGGCTGGGTATGGCCGATCAGGCCGAGCTCGCCGCGTCCCAGTTGCAGACAGATCTTGGGCAACTGGGTGGTCTTGCCGGAACCCGTCTCGCCACAAACGATGATGACCTGATTGGCTTGCAAGGCCGCGGCAATCTCCTCACGCCGACCCGAGACCGGTAACTCTTCAGGGAAAACGATAGGCGGCAAGGGATTGCGCTCGGGCTTGCGCGGAACAGGCGCAGCTTGGGCACGATCGGGACGAGACGGCGGACGCGGCGGACGCGAAGAGGGGGGAGTGGTAACAGACATGGCAGGCGGCATTATACCCGTGCGGGGCGTTGCCAAGCAGTGCTGGACATGGATCTGTCACACGTTTTAGCGTGCGCTTGGTTATAATGCGCAACATGGAAAATGACAACGAATTCAGCAATTTTGTGGCCTGGTTGCGCTCGGTTGCACCCTATGTCCACGCTTTTCGCGGCAAGACCTTTGTGATTGCCTTCCCTGGCGAGCTGGTGGCCGCTGGTGGGCTGCCGGTGCTAGCCCAGGATCTGTCGCTGCTGCATGCGATGGGCATCCGCGTCGTGGTGGTGCACGGCTCCCGTCCGCAAGTCGAAGAACAATTGGCCTTGCGCAACGTCGAGGCGCGTTTTCACAATGGTTTGCGCATTACGGATCCGGCCGCGCTGGAATGTGCCAAGGAAGCCGCCGGCGAGTTGCGTCTGGACATCGAAGCGGCGTTTAGCCAAGGCTTGCCCAATACTCCCATGGCGCATGCGGCGATCCGTGTCATTTCCGGCAATTTCGTGACCGCGCGCCCGATGGGTGTAATCGATGGCGCCGATCTGCAACTGACCGGCATCGTGCGTAAGATTGCGGCCGATACCATTCATCCGATTCTGCATGCCGGCGGCATCGTACTGCTGTCGCCGCTGGGCTTTTCGCCCACTGGCGAGGCCTTCAATCTGGCCATGGAAGACGTCGCCGTAGCAGCAGCAATCTCGCTGCGCGCCGAAAAATTGATTTTCCTGACCGAAACCGGACTGATGGCCGACGCTGGCGGTGCCAATATTCGTGAACTGTCGTCGCACCAGGCCGAAGCAGTGCTGATGGCCAATTTCTTGCCGCCAGAATCAACCTTCTACCTGCAAAGCGCCATCAAGGCTTGTAATGCCGGCGTCTCACGCGCGCATATGGTACCGTTCGCCACCGATGGTTCGGTGTTGCTGGAGCTGTTTACCCATGACGGTATCGGCACCATGATCACCTATGAAAATCTGGAAAGCCTGCGCGGCGCTACGATTGAAGATGTCGGCGGCATTCTCAAGCTGATCGAACCGCTGGAGGCCGACGGCACACTGGTCAAGCGCGGTCGCGAGTTGATCGAACGTGAAATTCACTATTTCTCGGTCATCGAGCATGACAATGTGATCTTCGGCTGCGCGGCGCTGTATCCCTTCCCGCAGGAAAAAATGGGCGAAATGGCTTGTCTGACGGTCAATCCAGAAGTCCAGACGCAAGGCGACGGCGAACGCATTCTCAAGCATATCGAGGCGCGCGCGCGCGAAGCTGGCCTGACCCGACTGTTCGTGCTGACCACCCGTACCTCGCACTGGTTCCTGCGGCGCGGCTTTGTGCTGGCGTCAGTTGATGACCTGCCGCCGGACCGCCAACATATGTATAACTGGCAACGTAAGTCGCTGGTACTGATCAAAAATCTGTAATCAAGAATCTATAATGATGAAGTCAGGACGTGAGCGCCGCTCAACCGCTGGACTTGCCGCGCACCATAGCGCCGCAACGGCGCGCATGTTCTCCCAACAACGCAACAAGGAATTGACATGGCACGCACCATCCACTGCATCAAACTGAACAAGGAAGCCGAAGGATTGGACTTCCCGCCTTACCCGGGCGAACTGGGCAAACGCATTTATGAGAGCGTCTCCAAAGAGGCCTGGGCCGCCTGGCTTAAGCACCAGACCATGCTGGTCAATGAAAACCGCCTGATGCTGGCCGATGCCCGCGCTCGCAAATATCTGGCGGTGCAAATGGAGAAGCATTTCTTTGGTGACGGCGCCGATGCTGCTCAAGGTTATGTGCCGCCGCCCAGCGATTAACCGCATCGCTGCGCCCGCAATAAAAATGCCCGCTTGCAGCGGGCATTTTTATTGCGCAGAAGCTCTGCTTAGAATTCCAGCTTCTTGACGCCCTCGGCCGTACCCAGCAGACAGACATTGGCCCCCTGACGCGCAAACAAACCGACGGTGACGACGCCAACGATGTTGTTAATCGCCGCTTCCATTTCCGCCGGCGCTGTAATCGACAAACCGACCACATCAAGAATATGACAACCGTTGTCGGTTACTAGCGCTTGGCCGTCTTTCAGGCGCAGACGTGCTTCGCAACCCAGTGCGGCGAGCTTGCGGGCGACCACGCCAGTTGCCATCGGAATCACTTCCACCGGCAGCGGGAACGCACCCAGCAAATCAACCAACTTGGAGCCGTCGGCGATACAGACAAATTTCTGCGCCACCGAGGCGACGATCTTCTCACGCGTGAGCGCTGCGCCGCCGCCCTTGATCATGGCGCCAGTGCCGTTGATTTCATCGGCGCCATCGATATACACCGGCATGCTGTTGACCTCATTGAGATCGAACACGGCAATCCCATGCCCGCGCAGGCGTTCCGCAGTCACTTCCGAGGACGCTACTGCACCTTTGATGCGGTGCTTGATCTTCGCCAGTTCATCAATGAAGAAATTGGCGGTAGAGCCAGTGCCCACGCCAATGATTTCACCATCGACCACGTAGTCGATAGCAGCGCGGGCAACCGCTTGTTTGAGTTCGTCTTGTGTCATGACAAATAAAAAGAAAAGAGGAATGAAAACCGTAGTCCTGGCACGTTAATGCGAGTCTTCCGGCGGCTCTGCCAGCGTCTCGAACAGCGCAATCTGCAAGCGCGCATGCAAGGTGATAAATTTACTCCACAGCAACCATAGTAAGCCTGCCGCTCCTAGCAACACCAGCGTAAGCAACTTGAGCGGCGGCAAGATACTCGCGCTTAATACAAAAATGAGCATCATGATCGTCGCAATCGCCATCACCGGGATCAATTCGGAAATGATACGCCTCACGCCCGCCGTATAGGAACCAGCCAGTTCCGACCTGACGCCGACTTCGGCCAACAATATGGCTAGGGCCTGCAGTTTGCGATAGGTCGCAATCAGGAACGGCAGCGATAATACCAGAGCAGCGCCCCAGACCAGCGCATTATGCATCGCCGGATCAGCAATCCAAGCGCTCAGCCAGCCGCCAATGCGCTCTTCGAAATAGGCTCCCGTCAGGAAAATCGCCACCACCAAGGCCAGGTTCACTAGCACCTGCAACACGATGTGGCGGATGATTTTGCTCAACTCAGCCTTATCGCCGCTGGGATGCAGGCTTTCCAGCCAGCGTGCGTACAGGCCAAGCATGCCGGCCACCTTGTACGGCACCAGCGCAACAGCGCGCGCCGATAGCGGATCGGCGGCACGAATCAAGTAGGGCGTGAGCAGCGCCGTCACGGCCGACACCGCCACCACGATGGGATACAGGAAATCACTGGTGACCTGCAGGCTCACTCCCAGCCCGGCGATGATGAACGAGAATTCGCCGATCTGCGCCAGGCCCATGCCGACCTGCATGGGCGTACGACCGCCATGACCCGCCAGAAAAGTCCCGATGCCGCAGCTCAACAATTTGCCCAGCACTACCGCCAGCGTGATCACCAAAATCGGCAACCAGTATTGCGCCAACACCCTGGGGTCCAGCAGCAAACCGATGGCCACGAAAAAGATTGCGCTGAACATGTCGCGCAGCGGTTCGATGAGGCGCTCGACACGATGAATCTGACGCGATTCGGCCATGACGGCGCCGACCAAAAAAGCACCCAGGGCCACGCTGTACTGCAGCTTCATGACCAGCAGGCAAAACCCAAACAGGATCCCCAGCACCGTCACCAGCAACATTTCATTGCTCTTGAAGCGCCCCACATAGTTGAGCAACCGTGGCACGATCAGAATGCCGAGCACCAGCGCCACCGTCATGAATAACAGTAATTTACCGACAGTGTTGGCGATGTCGCCGGAATTGACCGAGCCGCTGGTGGCCAGCCCCGATAACAATGCGATCATGCCAATGGCGAGGATGTCCTCGATGATGAGGATGCCAAAGATGATCTGCGCGAACTGCTCCTGTTTCATGCCCAGTTCATTGAGGGCCTTGACGATGATGGTGGTCGACGACACCGCCAGCATGGCGCCCAGAAACACGGCATCCATGGTCGGCCAGCCGAAATAGAGTCCGATCCGATAGCCGATCCAGATCATCAACGCGATCTCTACGATCGCGACGATCACGGCGGTGATGCCAACCTTGACGAGCTTCTTGAGACTGAATTCCAAACCCAGGGAAAACAGCAGAAAGATCACCCCAAGCTCGGACAGGATGTGCACCGTCTTTTCGTCTTGGATCAGACAAAAGGGCGGGGTATATGGCCCGATGATGACGCCGGCGACGATATAGCCCAGCACTACTGGTTGTTTGCAACGATAAAACACCACCGTGACGATGCCCGCAATGAGCATGATGATGGCGAGGTCTTGAATAAATGGCTCAACTTCATGCATATGCTATATCCCCAATCAAGGCTGTCGTTCCATTGGATTGCGTGCGGATTGATGCTGCCGATTGTTGCTGCGGCCGTCAGATCAACGATGGAAAACGACGATTGGAGTTACTGCTACAGATAAAGTTGCTGTGCCGGCCGCTAGTCGGGCACGCGCACTTGTATTTCAGCGGTCTTTTCGTCAAACGCAATGCGCGTGACGAACTTGGCCCGCTTCATCGGAAATCGCGACTGAAAATGACGCACATTGCCAGAGCCGGAAATGACGCGACGCACAAACTGATAGTAGGCATCCATATCGATGACGTGCACCGCCAGAAAATAATCGTACTCGCCTGAGACGAAATAACACTGCATCACTTCGACTTCCTTGGTCATGCGTTTCTCAAACTCTTGCATCTGTTCGTCGGATTGGTCGGTGAGCGAAATTTCCAGGAAGGCCAGCATGCCGTAGCCCAATGCGAACGGATCAACCATGGCCGCCTCTGCCTCAATGACCCCGACTTCGCGCAACTCGCGAATACGGCGCAGACAAGTAGGTTGAGAGATGTGCAATTTCTCCGCCAGGATACGTGTCGGTATTTGGTTGTCTTTTTGTAGCAGGTTCAATAACTTGCGATCAACCTTGTCAAGCGTATGGTATTTGGGCATAAAACCGGTCTTCAATTTTTGGGAGGGGAGATAGTAAAAAATCTTTGCAGGCCGTTTCTGATGTTGTCCCCTCTGCACTGTTCAGAAATCGAGCCTGCATATTAGAACTCATTTCATCAATACCCGCGAGTGCGAACGGGTATTGATGAAATGAGTTCTAACGTTTGTCCCCTGTCTTCGATACTTTTTTGAACCTGCCGACAGCCCGACTGTTACGCATATAAAAATAAACGGCGACATCGTCAAGCACGTATCGGCAGAGGCGATCCATCGTTGTTTGCAAGGCTTGCTTGCCCGTTTCTGAGACCGATCCGATCTCATGATAGCGAGCTCCATTTCAATTTACCGAGACAATCCATGAAACTCAACAAGATAATTATTCCATTCGCCAACGTCGTTATATTCGCTTTTTCCGCTGCGGCCCATGCCCAGGAAGTGATCAAGATCGCTCACGTCGGCCCACTCTCTGGTCCCAGTGCCCACATGGGCAAAGACAATGAAAACGGCGCCCGCATGGCGCTCGATGAGCTCAACGCCCAGGGTTTCATTATCGCAGGCAAGACGGTGAAATTCGTATTGATGGGAGAAGACGACGGTTCCGATCCTAAACAAGCCACCGCTGTCGCCACCAAGCTGGTAGATGCCAAAGTGGCCGCCGTGATCGGACACCTCAATTCCGGCACCAGCATTCCAACCGCCAAGATTTATGCCGATGCCGGCATTGTGCAAATTTCTCCCTCGGCCACCAATCCAAAATATACCCGACAAGGCTTCAAAACTGCCTTTCGCGTAGTCGCCAATGATGCACAACTGGGGGCAGTATTGGGCAGCTATGCCGTCCTCACGCTCAAGACCCGCAACATCGCCGTGATCGATGACCGTACCGCTTACGGCCAAGGCCTAGCGCAAGAGTTCGTCAAGGCTGCGCAAGCTGCCGGCGGCATCATCGTTGCCCAGCAATTTACCAACGACAAGGCGGCCGACTTCAATGCCATTTTAACTTCGATCAAATCCAAGAAACCTGACATGGTGTTCTTCGGCGGCATGGATGCCGTCGCCGGTCCGATGCTGCGGCAGATGAAGCAGTTGGCCTTGAACGTCAAGTTCATGGGCGGCGACGGCATGTGCACCGGCTCGCTGCCCCATCTGGCCGGAGATGGCTTGGTCGATGATCAGGTCGTGTGCGCCGAAGCCGGCGGCGTCGAGGAGGCAGGCAAGAAAGGGATCGATAACTTCCGCGCAGCCTACAAGAAAAAATTCGGTATCGCTGTGGTCTATAACGCCGCGTACGCCTATGACGCCACCATGATCGTGGCGACAGCGATGCAAAAAGCCAACTCGGCTGATCCTGCAAAGTACCTGCCTGAGTTGGCCAAAATCAGCTATCAAGGTGTGACCGGCACCATCGCCTTTGATGACAGGGGTGACATCAAGAATGGTTCGCTGACGCTGTACACCTATAAAAAAGGTGTGCGTACCGAGCTGACAGTCGTCCAGTAAGCCATCCGGACCAGCAAGCGCCTGCGGCATATCCGGCGCTTGCTGCCGTAAGATGTCAACCCAGCAGCGCAACCGGCGCCGGCGCTATGCACGGACACAATCTCTCATATGCAATACGAATTACAGAGCACTGAATCATATATTGGACAACTCGCAGCGCCCACGGCACCCTTGTGTTCTTACTTCATTCGCAGCTCTGAGGAGACCCTAACATGCCCACCTACCGTTCCCACACCACCACGCAAGGCCGCAACATGGCTGGCGCCCGCGCACTCTGGCGCGCCACCGGCATGAAGGACGGCGATTTCGACAAACCGATCATCGCGGTGGTCAACTCGTTTACCCAGTTCGTGCCAGGCCACGTGCACCTGAAGGATCTGGGACAGTTGGTGGCGCGCGAGATCGAGGCGGCCGGCGGCGTGGCCAAGGAATTCAATACCATCGCCGTCGATGACGGCATCGCCATGGGCCATGGCGGCATGCTGTACTCGCTGCCGTCACGCGATCTGATCGCCGACTCGGTCGAATACATGGTCAACGCACACTGTGCCGACGCCATGGTGTGCATCTCGAACTGCGACAAGATCACGCCAGGCATGCTGATGGCAGCGATGCGACTCAACATCCCGGTAGTGTTCGTGTCTGGCGGACCGATGGAGGCCGGCAAGGTGACCAAGGTAGTCAACAACGATGTCAAGATCATTAAACTGGACTTGATCGATGCCATGATCAAGGCCGGCGACAGCAGCATATCGGATGCCGACGTGGCTGAAGTGGAGCGTGCCGCCTGCCCTACCTGCGGCTCCTGCTCCGGCATGTTCACGGCCAACTCAATGAACTGTCTGACCGAAGCTCTGGGTCTGGCATTGCCGGGCAACGGCACGATCGTCGCCACCCATACTGATCGCAAGGAGCTGTTCCTGCGCGCCGGCAGGCTGATCGTCGAACTGGCCAAGCGCCATTACGAGCAAGACGACTATTCGGTCCTGCCGCGCAGCATCGCTACCAAGGCCGCGTTCGAAAACGCCATGGTGCTGGATGTCTCCATGGGAGGCTCCACCAACACCGTGCTGCATCTGCTGGCTGCAGCGCACGAAGCGCAGGTTGAATTCACGATGGCTGACATCGACCGCATCTCGCGCAAGGTGCCCTGCCTGTGCAAGGTAGCGCCGATGACGGACAAGTACCACATCGAAGACGTCCACCGCGCCGGCGGCATCGTTGCCATCCTGGGCGAACTCGCACGCGCCGGCTTGCTCGACACCTCGCTGCCGACCGTGCACAGCAAATCCCTGGGCGCAGCGATCGAAAAGTACGACATCCGCTGCAGCGACGATCCTGCCGTTCATCATCTGTTCCGTGCGGCGCCCGGTGGCGTACCAACGCAAGTAGCCTTCTCGCAGGAACGCCGTTACGAGCAAAACGATCTCGATCGCAGCACCGGCTGTATCCGCGACCGCGCGCATGCCTATTCGCAGGATGGCGGCTTAGCGGTCCTGTACGGCAACATCGCGGAGAAAGGCTGTATCGTTAAGACGGCTGGCGTCGATGAGAGCATCTTGAAATTCTCTGGCAAGGCGCGCGTGTTCGAGAGTCAGGACGCGGCGGTCGAAGCCATTCTCGGCGACACCGTGCACGCCGGTGATGTCGTCATCATCCGCTACGAAGGTCCGAAAGGCGGCCCAGGCATGCAGGAAATGCTGTACCCCACTTCGTACATCAAATCGAAGGGGCTCGGTAAAGCCTGCGCGCTGTTTACAGACGGCCGCTTCTCCGGCGGCTCCTCCGGCCTGGTGATCGGTCACGCCTCACCGGAAGCGGCCGAAGGCGGCGCGATCGGTCTGGTGGAAGAAGGCGATATGATCGACATCGATATCCCTGCCCGCAGCATCAACCTGCGCGTCCCGGTCGAACAACTGGCGCAGCGCCGCAACGCAATGGAAGCACGCGGCCACGACGCCTGGCAGCCAGTAAACCGCGAGCGCTTCGTTTCGCAAGCATTGCAAGCCTACGCTGCGCTGACCACATCGGCCGATCGCGGCGCAGTGCGTGATCTGTCGCAGCTCAAGCGCTGATCTCTCTGACGATCGGGGTGGCATTGCGTAGCAATCGGTGCCGCCCTACTCTGCAACAAAAAAGCGCTCCGAAGAGCGCTTTTTTGTTTTGCGAAATCTGCTTACTTCTGACTCAGCACCCACTTCACCAATGTGCGTGCTTCAGCTTCCGTCACTTGTGAATTGGCTGGCATCGGCACTGGCCCCCAGACACCGGAACCACCCTTGAGCACTTTTTGCGTCAGTTTATCTTCGGCATCTTTTTGTCCTGCATATTTCTTGGCAACGTCTTTATAGGCCGGACCGACAATCTTCTTGTCGATGGCATGACAGGCCATGCAATTTTTTGACTTGGCCAAATCCAACTGCGCCCAGGCCTGGGTTGACACACCTAGCGCCAGCAGAGCTGATGCAATTATGAGCATCGGTTTCATTATTATCCTCCGAGAAATTAAAACGCCATTTCAGCCATGCCTACCAAGTGATGAAACGCGCGTGGCACATTCTACAACCGTTTATGTCTTTGCCTGTATGCGTTGGCCGATATACACATCATGCTCTGCAACTGGCGTTAGGTGCCTTGCACAATACCCTGCCTAAAATATATGATTCACCATCAAGTAATATGAGATCCATATGAATCAATCACGTCTGGAACTGCGCCAACTACGTTATTTTGTTGCCGTTGCCGAAGAAAAACATTTCGGCCGCGCCGCCGAGCGGCTGCACATGACCCAGCCCCCGCTGTCACAGACCATACAGGCACTCGAAGAAATGCTGGGCACACCGTTATTTGCCCGCACCAAGCGCAGTGTCAGCTTGACCCCAGCCGGCCTGGCTTTATTACCAGAAGCACAACGTCTGTTACAACAAGCCGCAGCCCTGCCCGACCTCGCGCGGCGAGCCGCCAGCGGCGCTTCTGGCTTGCTCTCACTGGCATTCATTTCGACTGCCGACTACAGCATCTTGCCGCCGCTGCTGCAGCGCTTTCGTGCACGTTATCCGCAAGTACAGATTGACCTGCGTGAAGCCACCACCGATGTGCAACTGGAGGACTTGATGCAAGGCAAGATCGATGCCGGTCTACTGTTGCCACCGTTGACCGACAAGGCCGGCGCGGTCCTGGACTACCTGCCGGTGCTGTCAGAACCGCTAGTGGCGGCATTGCCGGTCGGCGCCGTGCGCGGCAAGCAAGCCATTGCACTCAAAGCCGTGCGCGAACTGCCGCTGATCATTTTCCCGCGGCGCATCGCTCCAGCCTTCCATGACACCATCCTCAGTTGCTTTCGCGACGCCGGCGTGACGCCGCATATCGGCCAGGAGGCGATCCAGATGCAAACCATCGTCGGCTTGGTATCGGCTGGCATGGGCATGGCACTTGTGCCACAATCCGTGTCTAATCTGCAGCGCCCCGGTGTCGATTACCGCTCGCTCAGCGGTAAAACACCACTGATCGAAACCGGACTGGCCTGGCGGCGCGACAATCCTTCGGCGGTATTAGGTGCGTTTCTGGCCATGGCCAGAACTGCCGATAGTTGCTGATTCCTGAAGCACGCCAGGTTCGCCCACGCAGATACAGTTCTAACCATTTCCGTTGTGAAAGAGTTTATTCATGCTGATACACCCCATGCCCGATCCGATCGCCTTCCACATCGGCCCACTCGCCGTGCACTGGTACGGATTGATGTACCTGCTGGCATTTGCACAATTTATCGCGCTGGGTCGCGTGCGCATCAAACAGCCGCATATCGCTGCCGTCGGCTGGAAAAAGGAAGATCTCGATGACATGCTGTTCTATGGGGTACTCGGCGTGGTCATTGGCGGCCGTCTGGGCGAAGTGCTGTTTTACAACTTTAGCTACTATATGGCGCACCCAGCCGACATCATCGCAGTCTGGAAAGGCGGCATGTCTTTCCACGGCGGCTTCCTCGGTGTGCTGCTGGCGATGTATCTGTGGGGACGCAAGCGCGGCCTGCAATTGATGGACATCATGGATTTCATTGCACCGATGGTGCCGCTAGGCTATGCCTGCGGGCGCCTGGGCAACTTCATCAATGCCGAGTTGCCGGGCCGTGTGGCTGACCCTTCGCTGCCTTGGGCCATGATCTGGCCCAACGTCGACAATCTGCCGCGTCATCCTTCGCCGATCTACCAGATGCTGGTGGACGGCGTGCTGCTGTTTATCATCCTGTGGTTTTTCGCACGTCGCCCACGCCCGCGCATGGCGGTGGCAGCCATGTTTTCGCTGCTGTATGGCTGTGCGCGCTTTTTCACCGAGTATTTCCGCGTTCCCGATTACAACGTGAGTTTTGGCGGCATCACCATTTCGGCCGGGCAGATGTTATCGGTACCGATGATTGTGCTAGGTGCTGCTTTATTGATTTTTGCTTATCGCAAGCAGAACCTTGTCTCTGCCAACACAAAGTAGCTGTTGCTGACAGTGCAAACAGAAACGCCGCTCTTGCGGCGTTTCTGTTTTCCGCATATCGATCGCGATGGGCCGCATTGCAAGCCGTAGTGCGAGCAAGCCCTCAAGCTGAAAAATGCAGTAACTGACGCCACTCGATCACATCTTGTGAAGCCTGCTCGATGATTTTAATGGCCTGTTCGTCGTTCAAGCCAAGCAATGCGAATGACTCGGACAACGCAGGTATGAGCGCCTCTTGTGCGTACGCCGAGGTCAGATCGATCGCCGCCGCCTGAGCCGCAACATACAATATGCGGGCTAACCGCTGGCGCCGGTTATCCTCTTCCCAGCCAGATAATGCAGGCTCTCGATGGAAGCTGACGGCATCCACAAACAAACCTGGAATATTCCAGTCACGCAGCATTGCTATTGATAGATCGATCTGATCACAACCGAAGCGCTGCCGTTCGCTGCGCCGCAAGGAGGCAAACGGTGCGGCACGTTGCGCGGTCAATATTTCTGCATATGCCTTCGGTCGCACGATCGCCAATCCCAGTTGCCCAATACTCGCCAACAGGCCACAGGTAAACAACTCGGCAGGAGGCGCGATCATAACCTGCTGACCGATCGCCTGCGCCACACAAGCCATGCTCAACGAGCGCGACCAGAATCCATTGAAATCAAATGCATGACATGCGCCGCTCTGATATGAATTGATCAGCGACACACCCAATGCCACCTGACGCACCACATGCACACCGAGGAGCAGTAACACCTCGGTCGAAATAGCCACGACCGGACGCAGGCCTGGGCTTCTCTCGGCATTGGCCAGTTTGATGAGTCGCCCCGCCAACGCAGGATCGGCTTGTATTTGCCGAGCCAGGTCGCGCAGGGAAACATTTTCGTTACGGCACATGCGCATGATGTTAAGCGCGATGCCTGTCGGTGAGGGCAATTCTCTAGCTTGCTTGACCTCATCAAAATCAATGTATTCATAGCTCATGGCAGTTCACTCCATCCCAAAATCCGTCGTGAATTTGAAGAAGCTTTTCCTCATCGCGCAAAAAGGCAGCGACGAGTACCGGATCGAAATGCGTGCCGGCGTTTTGCAGCAGCCATTGCATTGCTCTTTGCATGCTCCAGGCTTGCTTGTAAGGTCGGTTGGAGGTGAGCGCATCAAACACATCAGCAATCGCAACGATGCGGCCATACAGAGGGATGTCCTCACCGGCCAATCGCTGCGGATAGCCGTTGCCATCGAATTTTTCATGATGCGACAAGGCGATCACGGCGGCATTTTTCATCAGCGTGGAGTCGCCGTTGGCCAAAATCTGCGCACCGATCGTGGGATGCGTTCGCATGATCTTGAGCTCTTCCTCATTCAGACATCCGACCTTGAGCAAAATGGAGTCGGGAATGCCGATCTTGCCGATGTCATGCAAGGGTGCAGCATCAAAGATGTCATTCTGCTCTTGCGTCGACAAATTCAGGTTAGCCGCCAGCAAGCGCGCATAGCTCGCCATGCGCAGTAAATGCTCGCCAGTCTCGGGGTCGCGTAATTTTGCGGCTTTGGCCAGCAGGTCGCCGGTAGTGTGTTCGTTCGCTTTGAGTTTTGCGCCAATGACTTGCACTTCATCCGATAACGACCGCGCGCGTTCACGCTGCATCAATTGTGCTTTGCGCAAGCTCAGCATATTGCTGACACGCGCGCGCAACTCTGCCTTGTTGACTGGTTTAGTCAAAAAATCATTGGCACTCAGTTCCAGCGCGGCATGTTTGACGGCCGTCTTGGCGTCGGCGGTGATCATAATGACTGGCACACAATCTGGCCGTGACAAGATGCGAAATTGCTGGAGAAATTCAAACCCATCCATCTTCGGCATCATGTAGTCGAGCAATAGCAAGTCCGCTTCATGGCTGCGACACCATTCCAGGGCTTCAACTGGATCCGACACTTCGACCGTCAGCACATCCGGCAAGTCTTTGAGCAAATGCGAAAATAAGGCCAGATTGGTCCGATCGTCATCGATTATCAAGATATTCATTTTGCTTCTTTCGTTATTTTGACTTGCTCGCACAGGCGCACAAACGCATCCCCAAGCTCGCGGTAAAGTAGCCACAACCGTTGGCCATCGTTTTTTTTGGCGGCGGTATCGGCGGCTTGTGCAAGTGCCGTCATTTCGGCCGCGCCCAGATTGCTGCAGGCGCCAATCAGGCGGTGCAGGATCCCGCAGGCAAACGTGAAATCGTGCTGCGTCGTTGCTTGCTGCAATTGTTCAAGCATCGGTCCGGTATGCTTAATGAACAGGTCCAGCATGGCGCACATGCTTGCCTGATCATCGTCAAACAGTTCCGACAAGCGGTTCATATCGAGAATTTGTTGTGACGGCATAGGTGACGATGGACGATCCTGCAAAGCAGGCAAGCCAGTCGTTTTCGTGCTGATATGACGAGACAGGACAGCGCCGAGCCGCTCGCGCAAGATGGGTTTGCTCAGATAATCATCCATCCCCACTTCCAGACACCGTGCGCGGTCACCCTGCATGGTGTTGGCGGTAATGGCGATGATGGGAATATGCCGGCCGCTGGTCTGCTCGTTGCGGCGGATACGACGGGTGGCTTCAAAACCGTCCATCAGCGGCATCTGACAATCCATCAAGATCGCCGCATACGACTTGGCGTTCAGTGCTGCCAGGGCCTCTTCACCGTTGACAGCAAGATCGACGGCATAACCCAACTGATGCAACTGATGCACGGCGACTTTTTGATTCATCAGATTGTCTTCGACCAGCAGAATCTGCCTGTCGTCAGCCACCGGCGCGTTTGCTACGTTTGCCGCATTGAGCGCATCGAGCGCTGCCGGCATCGCAACCAGGTCTTCATCATGCTGCCGCAGAGCGTCGCTCAACGCACGGTGCCAGTCAGCCTGCTTGAGCGGCTGCAGCAATATCGGCAGACCGGGCTGCAACGGCAAATCGACACGCGCATCCTCATGGGCAACCAACAACATGCTAGCCGCCAGCCACATGTCGTCGGCAAGAGAGAAATCGTTGACGGCCGTATCGATGACTACCACAGCTTGCGGCGCAAGTTGCTTGATCAGGTCCATCCCGGCCGTCATGCTGGCGGCATGCCGCACCGTCAAACCGAACCCAGTCGCGGTCTCACTCAAGCTGCGCGTCACACCGTCGTCCGGCGCAATCAGCAACAACTCGCCCGCCAAGGGCGGCGCATGCGGTGTCGCCCGCTCGACCGGCAAACGCAGTTCAAACCAAAACACCGACCCAACTTTCTGACGACTGCCAATACCGATGCTCCCGCCCATCAAATCAACCAAGCGCTGACAAATCGACAGTCCGAGACCTGCGCCACCGAATTTTCGTGTCACCGAGCCATCGGCTTGCGTAAAAGGCATAAACAGCCTGGCCTGCATCGGCGCATCAATACCGACGCCGGTATCCTTGACCTCAAAACGGATCACGCACTGTCCCGCGAATTGCTCGATCAAGCGAGCACTGACTGTAATGGTGCCGCTGGCGGTAAATTTGACGGCATTGCTGAGCAGATTGAGCAATATCTGCCGCACTCGCCCCGGATCGCCATGCAATATCGCGGGCAGCGCTGGGTCGACATAGCTGGCCAGCCGTAAGCCCTTCTCCTGTGCTCGCCTAGTCCACACGTCAACACTGGCTTCGACGATGGCGAGCAAATCCAGCGCGTGCGATTCCAGTACCAGCGTGCCGGTATCTATCTTGGAAAAATCGAGAATGTCATCGACGATCACCATCAGCGCCTGGGCGGCATCGTTGATGCTCTTGGCAAAACCCTGCTGCTGCGCATCCAGCGGCGTCGCGCGCATCAACTCAGCCATCCCGATGATGGCATTCATGGGCGTGCGAATTTCGTGGCTGACGGTCGACAAAAACTCAACGCGCGCCGTATTGGCTTGGCCTGCGGCCTGTTTCGCGCACTGCAACTGCCGCTCGATATATGCTTGATGGCACATGAAATGCCACACCAGCACACTGTAGAACAAGATCGCAAGGGCTGCGGCCAAGCCCATCCAGCGTAGCTGAGCAAACGTCGTAACCAGCACCACGAGCGCTAGCAACAAGCCAAGCAGCAAACAGAAACTCCTCGCCCGGGGCCGATGCCAGGCACGCGCCGCCACGTCCAGGCGCGTTTTCACGACACGCTCCCGAAAGTAAAGTGGGCCCGGTCAATCCGGCCGCAGATCTGCCGCGATGCGTATGCAATGCGCAACAAGTCTGTCTGTGCAACATCAATTTCGGCCACCGATAGCCATGCCATCGACGAATATTTGCGCACTGCCGAGCGTATCTCAGCGTCAGGCCCCTGGACGGCCATCTGCCCTGCCCAACGCAATTCGGCGAATCCGGCAACCAGCAATTGCTCACGGTGCAACCGCCGTTCTAATAAATCGCAGTCTGCGTGCGGCACATGTAAGCAGGACAGACGAGCCGCCAGCGCAAGATAGGGGAAATCAACACAACTCCATTGGGCAACAATTTCGGCGTTTTTCATATTTTTCCCCTTCCAGACTTGCACGTTTCAATCCATAATATTGACAAAATAGGCGTTTACAGAATGCAATATCATTAATTAAATCGAATAAATTGATTTTACCGAATTAAACATTAAATTTGCAAATTTATTTAATTTGATTGAAATTCATCCAACAGAACACGAAAGACCACTATGGCGACAATGACAACGACCGACGTATGTACAACACAGGAAGCCGCTCAGATTCTGGGCATTTCTGTGACGTCGGTTCAGCAGTTGGTAGAAGCAGGCGTGATCGAGGCATGGAAAACCAAAGGCGGGCATCGGCGCATTCCGCTGGCGGCAGTACAGGCATACAAGTCGACACCGGGCAGCTCGCAGGAACCACAGGAACGGCCGGTGATCAGCAAGACCACATCGATTCTGGTGGTCGAGGACAACAAATTGCAGAGAGAGATTTACGCCAAGAAAATTGCCTCCTGGAATCTTCCGGCAGTCGCCACATTTTGCGAAAACGGTTACCAGGCATTAATAGAAATCGCCAGCAACAAGCCCGATATCGTACTGGCCGACATCATCATGGACGGCATTGACGGCTATGAAGTCATTTCGACCATATTGAGCTATCCGGCGCTGGCAGATATCAATATTGCCATTTTGTCGAGTCTGTCAGCAGAAGAGCTTGAAGAGCGCGGCGGCATTCCTGATGGCGTCGTGTTTTTTCGCAAACCGGTTAATTACGATGAGCTGTCGGGATATCTGCGTGCCTGCTGCGCCCAAAAAGCGCGCTTGGCGCGCAGCTAACGCAAATTGGATGCCGCACAGACATCATGCAACCATTCGCCCATTTAGCGCAGCCGCCGGCCGCACGCACCCACCGAAAAAAATCGTCGCTGGAAGTCGATGTGCGGCTGATTTTATGTGTTTGCGCTGCGCTACTCATCGCAGCGCTGTGGGCGGTCACGTTATGGCAATTGCATAAGAATGAGCAAAGCGAGCTCAACGGTGCGCGCCGCGATGCCATCAGCCTGGCCAGGCTATTCAAGGAGCATGCCGATCGGACCATCGAGGCCACCGACGAAGCCATGATCTATTTGCGCTATCGCTACAACATACTCGGCAACAAACTCAATATCACCCAGGTGCTGCAAGAGCGCTTGGAGCAGATAGACATCTACAATCTTTTTTCTATCGCCGACAGCAACGGCGATCTGATTTTGTCCACGCGACCGTTTGCCCCGGTCAATCTGGCTGATCGTGATCACGTCAAGGTACATATGCAGTCAGACAGCGCCGGGCTGTATATCAGCAAACCGACACTAGGCCGTGTGTCGAAAAAATGGTCGCTGCAGATGACTCGCCGCATCAGTGCTCCGGACGGCTCGTTCAAGGGCGTGGTAATCGCCTCTATAGATCCGGGATATTTCACAGCGCTCTACAGAGACATCGATGTCGGTCAATTCGGTGCAATCGCACTCATCGGTGAAGACGGCGTCATTCGTGTGCGTCACGTGGGTAAAGACGACGCCATGGGCCAGGATGTCTCCGATGCCCCCGTATTTCTAGCCATGCACGCCAACGGTAGTGGCGTGATCCGCACTTACAGCAAACTCGATGGCAGAGATCGCTTGTTTGCCTATGACAAACTCTCTCCCTATCCTTTATATGTCGCTGTGGGCATCGATATCGGAGAGCGATTGACTGAATTCCGATCCAATCGCACTACCGCACTGGTGCTGATCAGCTTGTCCTCACTGCTGATTCTGATTGGCACGGCAGCATTGGTCATTCTGATCGGCAACCTGATGGAAAGTCGGCACGAAGCCTTACAGGCGAGCAAGGCCAAGCTGCATTTTTTATCGAACATGTCGCATGAGTTGCGCACCCCCCTCAACGGCATTCTGGGCTATTCGGAAACGCTGCTGGAAGATTTTTCCGGTACTCGCCACGGCGAGTTCGCGCGCGCCATACACGACAGTGGAATGCGTTTGCTGGGCTTGGTGGATGCGGTACTGGAACTAAGTTCCTTGCGCTCCGGCAACGTCCATCTGACGTTCAACGAAGAAGTGCTGAAAGACATCATCACTTACGCAGTCACCCGCCATGAAGAAAAGGCACTCAAAAAAGGATTGCACATCTCTGTTGCGATTGCAGCCGAGACACCCGAGCAAATCTTGTGCGACCGCAATAAACTGCTACAGGTGCTCGATAAACTACTCGACAATGCTGTGCGCTTCACCGATACCGGGAGTATTGTAATCAGCGTGAGCAAGGATGGCGGGGACTTCCTCTTTAGCATAACCGACACGGGTTGCGGTATCGCCCCGGAGTTGCAGAGCAAGATTTTTGAGAAATTCGCCCAGAGTGACGATTCTGCTACCCGCACGCATGGTGGCGCCGGTCTCGGCCTGACCATCGCGGCCTTACTGATCGATCTCATGGACGGAGAAATTTCGGTGCAATCAATGCCGCAAGCAGGCAGTAGCTTTTCTTTCCGCTTACCGGTGATACGCGTCGCATCGGCACAGAGCACCCATACCATGGGATCGCAGCGCAACTGAACATTTGCATCGAGGGATAGCAAGATGACGTCCGAACAACATCAATACCAACATATCGATCCCTCCACGCTGCTCGATATTGCGGATAATAATATTGAAGTCTTCCTTGAGTTGTCCGCCACTTTCCTGGAAATCGCGCCACCTATGTTCATGCGCCTGCAAGCGGCAATCCTGTGCGGCAACATGGCTGCCGTCACCTTGGAAAGCCATTCGCTCAAAAGTACCGTTGCCTTGGTCGGAGCGAAAGCCACCGCCGCGCTGCTCGGCCGCGTTGAAGCGCTCTCGCGCAGCGCCCCTATCGACGATATCAAGCCCATGCTGGCAGACCTGTCGGCGTTATGTGCGGCGACCGAAGCTGAGGTGCGCGAGAGCATTGTCCGTGGCAATGCTCAAGCCGCTCGTACCGGTAAAAATCAGCCCGAATGAATGCCAACAATGCCACTGACCATGTCCGCATTTTTGCCGCGTTTGTATGCGTTGTCGCAGCCATGGCGCTGGATCGGGCGCAGTACGCGGCGCATCTCTATTGCCATCGGTGTGGTATTAATTAGCCTGCTCGGCAGCGCAACCGTGCTATCGAGTTTCATTCTCTACAACTGGGACATCAAGGACTGGCGTGACGATATCAACAATCTGTCGCTAGTGATCGCCTTCGGCATCATGGCCGCCATCCTCAAGCGTCGTGAAAGCGATGCCAAAGAGGCCGGCCTGCTCAAAGAACAGGCGAATCAGGCCAATCAAGCCAAATCGCGGTTTCTGACCATCATGAGTCACGAGATCCGCTCCCCCATGAACGGTATTCCCGGCATGAGCGAACTCCTGCTCGAC
>Ga0302152_10000091_pt1 | contig 39073 bp, 40 predicted proteins | sample I_Bog_N2_1_FD_192434 | JGI IMG/M metagenome (GOLD analysis project Ga0302152, IMG submission 192434) | Peat permafrost microbial communities from Stordalen Mire near Abisko, Sweden - I_Bog_N2_1 | ecosystem: Environmental > Terrestrial > Soil > Wetlands > Peat | place: Sweden: Abisko, Stordalen...
ACTTTCCTCGGATGTTGCTCCAAGCGATCCCGATATATGTGAAAGAGCGACATTGGCAATCGTCGTATCTAATACTTCCATAAAAGCAGCCAAACTAACTGCACCAGCAATCAGCATCGGGCTTCTGCTTTTTGAAGCAACTGCCTCAGACATGATTTGTCCCTGTATGGACGACCGGAACAACCGACATGCCTGGTCCCAGTAATATCATGGTATCCGCTGAAAGTTGATCGAATGTAATTTTCACTGGCACACGTTGTACTGTTTTAACAAAATTCCCCGTTGCATTTTCAGCAGGGAAAAGCGAAAAATGTGCACCTGTACCTGCTTGAAAACTATCCAGTCGTCCATGCAATTTTATATTTGGAAAAGCATCGACTTCGATATCGACTGGATCTCCCGGGCGCATATCCGCCAATTGATTTTCTTTAAAATTCGCGGTTACCCAAAGCTCACTGCCAACAAGAGATCCCAACTGCGTACCAACTTCTACATAGCTGCCAACCTCAACACTACGGTTAGCGATTCTTCCGTCCATTGGCGCAAATATCTTTGTATTGGCAAGATCGTGTTCAGCCTGTTCCAAATCTGCTTGCGCCTGCTGTACTTCCGATTGTAACTGTTCCACCGTATTTTGCGATGCCGCAATAGTGATTGGTGCTGCATTTGCTGATGCCAGAGTTGCCTGCATATGATCTAATGCTCCACGCAGAGACTTCTCGGTGGCTGATGCTTGGTCAAATTGTTGCTGTGAACAAGCACCTGTTGCCAGCAGCTTTTCCATCCGCTGGCGATCAGCCAATGCCTTTTCCCAGTCAGCCTTAGCTGAAGCTACTTGAGAATTTGCCGCATCAACAGCCGCAGGTTCAGTAACTGCTGTTTTATCAGAATTATTTTGCGCGTTCTCAACAGCAGATTTTGCTGCTGCCAATGTTGCTTGCGCTCGTTTAACTTTTATTTCATAATCTGTTGGATCAATTTCCATCAACAAATCACCAGCTTTGACTACTTGATTATCCTGCACAGCAATGGTCTTGATATAGCCTTGAACTTTCGGGCTCAATAGAACTGTTCTACCATCAATAGCAGCATCATCCGTTGATATTTCTTTATGGTGCTGATAAAAATAAAATGCACCTCCACTCAAAACTAAAATGCCTATAAGAATAATACCGATTAATTTTATATTTTTTTTCATATATTGTCCTTTCTCAGCCCATAATGTTTACCAAGTAAACATTATGGGCGTTCAAATTCTATTTGATTTTATCAATATAGCTTTCTATGTCGTGCATGATGTCTTTAAATTGTTGACATTCTTTTTCTGGCATCACGTCAAATTTTCGAATAATACTTTGATCCAATTCTTCATGAAATTCCACATGTGCTTGAAAAGCAATTTCACCTTTATCCGTCAATTTAAATAAAACCATTTTTTTATTTAACGGTGCCTGATAGCGATAAATCATATTTTTTTTTAGAAGCTTACGTATAATCTTCGGCACTGCACCTTTTGTAATATCTAGTTTTTGAGCAATTCCAGTGACACAAATACCCGGCTGCCTGCCAATGACATCAATCATATGAATCTCCGAAGAATACAATAAATCATCTGTGCCAAATGGTCGTGGCTGTGCTATTAAAACTGATGATTTACGAATCAATCTAAGTAATATGTTAAAAATTTGTTCACTTTGGCGCATCACATGAAGCTCCTTTTATCACTTTACATATTTGAGATTTTTATTATATACCTGGTAAACTATAAAGTCAATGAAAAAGCATCTCCTCTATGTTTTCACATTTTGAAGATGCTTACTTAATATTAAAGTTACTTTTCGGACGACTTCTTATGCCATAGATTATCTAAAGCAAAAATATGACTACCCGAAATAATCAAAGCAATGGCAACCGCCAACAACATAACTTCTGATTCATAGCCACCAATAAATCCTTTATCCAATTTCACTGTAAATATCGCACCAAGCATCACAGCACTAATACCAGTCGCTGCCAATCTCGTCAAAAGCCCCAAAAGCAAAAACAAGCCACCGCCGGTTTCAATCGCGGTTACAAAATAAGGTAAAAATGACGGTAAACCAAGCGAGCCAAAAAATTGGGCAATTCCATCAAAGCCGGAAATTTTTTGTAAGCCATGCGCAAAAAATGTAATTCCTAAAATCAAACGCAGCAGCAGCATACTCCATTCATTATATTTGTTTTTCACACTCAACACCTCTTTTTTCATTTGTAAAATTTAATTTTTCTCTTTTGATTCATTTATTTGAAAGACTGAAATGTTACATATTCACCAATTGGTTTTCGATAACCTCTCATTCTTTTTTTAGTTTCATCTTCTTTGCCCAGCGAAATCAATAGTACAGATTTAAAATTAGCTGGAATATGAAAAACAATTTTTATTTAAATCTCCCACAAATACTATTTTTTCTAGATTTGTCATTAAATTACTTTTTATCATTTACTTACTTTATGTAACATATAATACAACAATATACTTACTTTTGTCAAGTAAGTATGGTAAAATAAAATTAGGAGTTGAATATATTATGATTAAATTCGCATTATGTCCTCGCTATGAAATTGCTTTTGAATTATTAGGCAAAAAATGGACAGGACTCATCATCCGCTCCCTCTTAGATGGTCCAAAACGTTTCTCTGCTTTATCGGAAATAATTCCACATATGAGTGCCAAAGTTTTGGCTGATCGGTTTAAAGAATTAGAACGTTTGGGCATTATTGTTCGCAATGTCTATCCTGAAACACCCGTGAGGATTGAGTATTGCCTTACGGAAAAAGGAAAAGCACTGCAACCGGCACTGGACGAAATTCAAAAATGGGCAGAAAATTGGATCACTTTAGATCCACATTAATGCTTACATTAAGCAAAAAAAATTCCTATTCACTGAATGAAAATTTCATGTCAGCTGAATAGGAATTTTTTTTATACTATATAAAATAGAAATACACCTCACAAAAATTCTGACTTTTGTCTTTCAAAACCTGACTCAACCAACTTTTTTTCCAACCAACACCAAGAACGTTTACTGAAGATAGCCGGAATTCCCTGTGCTTTAGCTACTGCTTTCGCACGTCTTGCCGTGCCATGATTCACACAGTCAGTAAGGATAACAACTAATCCCGCCGTTTGGGGAATGGCAATTTTTTGATCCAAGGTTGCCCGACCACTCACGTGACTGATTTTTGCCGCACCATAGGTCGCTAAGTTTTTCTCGATATTCCCCAGATGGTCCGCACCAATTACCATAATATTTAACATTGCTTATCCCTCCCATTCTTATATAAGATCCCTACGTGATGAAAACAAGCTTCCTATATTTTTTGTTAGGCAAAAAAGACTAAGCGCGTCCCTTAAGAACACTCTTAGTCTTCAGTTATACTGATCAACTATTAGACTCAGTATATTACATAGTATACAACCCTGTCAACATTGTTTTCTGCAAATAATTTATCCAACAGCTTCATAAATATCTTAGATCATTTTTTAGATATGAAATTTTGTCAGAGTTTCTTCTAATTTTTGTGCTAATGTAGCCAGCCCCTGACTTGATGTAGAAATTTCTGCAATAGCCGCGGACTGTTCTTCCATAGCAGATGTGACAGTTTGACTGTGTTCTGAAGTATTGCGACTGAATGTATCGATTTCACGCATCAACCCAACAATCTGTTGACTTCCCTCTGCCATTTGTTGAATTGAATTGGATGTTTCTTTTACTTGTAAAGTAACCTGCTGAATCAACTGCTCAATTTCTTTGAATGTTTTACCCGCCGTTGTGACAACTTCTGTCCCCAGGTTGACTTCTTTCGTACCCGTATTCATCGCTGTTACAGCTTCTGCTGTTTCGTTTTGTATCTCGCCAATCAATATTTCAATCTGTTTCGACGCTTGTTGTGATTGTTCCGCTAGTTTTCTTACTTCTTCGGCTACAACAGCAAAACCACGCCCCTGCTCGCCGGCACGTGCTGCTTCAATCGCTGCATTTAATGCCAACAGATTCGTTTGGCTGGCAATACCGCTGATTGTATCGATAATCTGTCCTACTTCTTTAGAACGATCCCCTAAATTTGTAACAACTTTTGCCGATTCATACACCGTATTTTCAATATTTTTCATTTGTGTAACTGCCGTATCGATTACTTTACTGCCATCTTGAGCCGCCAGTGTCGTCTTATTCGACATTTCTGTTACTTTTTGTGAATTATTGGCTACCTGTTGAATATTTGTTGAAATCTGTTCGACTGCTGCTGTGGTTCTTTTTACCGCAGTAGTTTCTTTTTCGCTTTCACTAGCAACCTCCAACGAAGCTGTCGAAACCTGACTGGCTGCCTGTGCCGAATATTCCGCATTGGCATTGAGTTCTTCCGCAGCAGAAGAAACTTCTTTAGCATTATCTTCAATCTGATGGATTAAACCTTTAAGGCTTGCAACCATTGCCCGAAAGGAATCCGCCAGTTGACCCATTTCATCATCTGTATTCATTGTAATTTCATGACTCAAATCGCCTTGCGACACACGTCCAGCTTCTGCGGCAAGTGCTTTAATCGGCGTAATCAAACGACGCCTGATCATAACTAAACCGATAAAACCAAAGACTGCCCCTAAAACCAAAGCAGTAAGCCCTGTAGAATAAATAATTGTCGTCCGAAGCTTAGCGATTGTTCCCAATGCTTCTTCTTTGTTTTGCTCTGTAAGAATAGACCAACCTGTATTTCCCACAGGCGTATATGATATATAGGTATCTTCAGTGCCGTCTTTGCTGTCAAAAACTTTCTTTTCACCAGCTTTAATAATTGGCAAGATCGCTGCATTATCAAACGGATCATGCTTTTTCCCTTTTGCTTCATCACGGCTGTCCGTTAAGTAGAAAAAGTTTTTATCAAGAATAATACCTTTACCTGTCGTACCTGCATTAAGTTGTTGCGCCAAGGTCGTAACATTTTCCAGCTTCATATTGCCCAGCACATAGCCAACTGTTATTCCATTTTTATCCACGACCGGTGCAACAATCGGTGCTGTTGCCTGGTTGGTAAAAGCAGAAACATATGTATCCGAAATCAATGGTTTCTTTTGTGTTGAAACATCTCTCCACCATTGCCGATCTGTAAAATCCTTTTTACCGCCAAAATCTGTATAGGGAAAAGTCTGCCCATCAACAAAACCTTTTTCGTCAGCCCAGAGAACTAATTCAAACATTCCCGTACCTTCATAAATCGACTTTAAGACTTCAATTCGATCTTGAGGATTTTTCCCTGCCTGAAAAACAGGATTTTTGGCTGCCGAAGCAATTACAGCTACGCCATCTGTAAGATATTGATCCAATTTATCTGCGGCCTGACCAACTTGATATTGTTTTGCCGTAGCATTTTCTGCTTCTAAAGCTTCCGCTGCCTTAAAATAAGATCCGATTCCGACTAAAATTCCTGGCACAAAAGCAATCAATAAGATAACTGTAACTAAACTTTTTTCCACACTTTTTGTCTTACGAAAATTTTTTAACATAAAATGCGCCCCCCGTAACTTACCTGCTTTATCGTTGCAACGCAACCCTCCTTTTTTTGGATTTTTATGCAATTATACTGTATATTTCAAAAATTCAGTCTAATATTCACCAATCAAATAATTGTACGAAAATAATTTTGGTATTATAAGACAAAATTCCTATATATATATTATTTAGTTTTCTACAAAACAAGAAAATTTCCTGCCTATGAATAGGAAATGTTAAAAAACTTTTATCCTCCATTAGATTATCTACTTTGTTATGTATAATCTACCACATAGAAATACCACACAATGCAGCTCGTATTTTTAAGAAACATTTACATAACATTAAAGCCGCTACGAAAGAGTCTTGCCGCAGCGGCTTTAATGTTGTTTCTATTATATTTTTTCGTGGCTAGGCTGCTGAACTTGCACGCGTTCCTGCCACCAGAGCTGAATGGTGATGAGCATTCCCAACGATAAAATACCGGTAATCAAGATTACAACACCCGTCCAGCCTCGCCAAAGCAAGAAACTACCGCCAGTAGCTCCTAAAATGCTGGATCCAATATAATAAAAGAGCAAATATAACGCAGATGCCTGCGAACGATTTGTTTTGATTGATTTTGCCACCCAGCTGCTGGCCACAGAATGGGCTCCGAAAAATCCGAAAGTAAAGATAGCTAAACCCAATGCTTTACTATAAATACTGACTGCCAACGTCAAAGAAACTCCCAGCAGCATACAGCACAGGCCAACACTCAAAATCATCCCATTACCGTAACGATCTGCTAGACTACCCATAAAAGTGGAACTAAACGTCCCGATCAAATAAACAAAAAACAAACACCCGACAACCGTCTGACTGAAATTATAGGGTGGTGCCATCAGCGGATAGCTGATGTAATTATATAAAGCCACAAAAGACCCCATGATAATAAAACCAATACTATATAGCGAAACTAATCTTTTATTGCTCAAATGACCTTTAAGTGAAACGATCATATGCGTAAAAGACTGCTCTCTCACAGTAAAATGTTTTGATTCTGGCAAATTCAAAAAAAACCAGCCACTAATGAGCAAACCAAGTAGACTTAAAAATGCAATCGCTGCCTGCCAATAAAAAAAATCAGTAAGAACGCTTGTAATCAATCGTCCCAGTAATCCACCCACTGAATTTCCGCTCACATAGATTCCCATAACCAGTCCCACATGACCAGGCTCGAATTCCTCATTAATATAAGCCATCGCAATGGCGGGGAAACCGGCTAGCATGATGCCCGCAAGCGTTCTCATTAATAATAAGAAATAAAAATTTGGCATCATCATCGACAAAAAAGTACAAAAACTCGATCCAGCAAGAGCAATTGTCATAATGAATTTCCTGCCTTTTTTATCGGATAGCCATGACATAAACAGCATTGAAACCGCCAGCCCTGCGGTTGCAAAAGAAACAGTCAGGCTCGCCTGTGCTGGCGAAATCATAAATTCCTGCGAAAAGATTGGTATCAGCGGCTGTACACAATACAATAAAGCAAATGTAACAAAACTGCCTAAAAACAACGCAATATTCGTTTTCCAGTATTGCCGACTATTTGTTACAATATATTGACTCATTTACATATCATCTTCAATCCATAATTTATATTTACTATACTATCAGCTAATTATTAATATTTCAAATGCATTATCTGTATTAGATTGATGTTTTCTGGTTATTGATATTTTTGATCAACAGATAAATCATGTCAGACTTTCACCTATATTGTCAGAGCTTACAATCAGATAGTTCAAAAATATTATTCAAATTGTATTGATACAATCCCTGTTTACACATTGACAGTCTGTCTTTTCCTCCCTAAAATAAAAACAGTATCCGCTAAACAACAGTATCAGGAGGAAAATAATTTATGTTAAAACAAAAACGCGTAGCCGCTATTCATGATATTTCTTGTTTCGGTAAATGTTCTTTGACTGTAGCATTACCGATTATCTCAGCAGCCGGTGTGGAATGCAGTGTTATTCCAACCGCAGTATTATCAACCCACACCGGTGGATTTACCGGATTTACATATCGCGATTTAACAACTGATGTTCAACCCATTGCCGATCATTGGAAAACTTTAGGCATAGAATTTGATTCAATCTATACTGGTTATTTAGGCTCGTTTGAACAACTAGAACTTGTTTCCACTTTTTTTGATGATTTCAAAAATGATCATAGCCTCATTTTAGTAGATCCTGTAATGGCAGATAATGGAGTTTTGTATCAATCTTTCCCAAAAACTTTTCCTGCTGGCATGAAAAAATTATGTTCAAAAGCTGATGTCATCGTACCAAATATTACGGAAGCTGTTTTAATGTTAAATGAAGAGTATAAGGAAGGTCCTTATACAAAAGAATATATTGAAAATCTATTGAAAAAGTTAGCGAAAATCGGACCAAAGCAAGTTGTATTAACTGGCGTTTATTTTGATGATACTGCACTGGGTGCAGCGACCTACGACAGTGAAACTGGTGTAATCAGCTATGCTTTATCAGCACGAGTTGAAGGATATTATCATGGAACAGGTGACATCTTTGGCAGCGCCTTACTATCAGGACTCTTGAATAATATTCCGCTCGCAAAAGCTGCACAAATTGCCGTAGACTTTACCGTAAAAAGTATTGCTTGGACGAAAGAAGCTGGGACCGATCTTCGGTTTGGTGTTAATTTTGAAACCAATATCCCTTCTTTCACTCAAGCATTAGGTTTAAAATAAAATAAATTAAAAAAAGGTCAATTCATGCTATCGATAGTGAATTGACCTTTTTTATTGTCACTCAGCTACCCTTCTAATAGATCTTCTTTTTTTAGTATTTTTGTCTATTATCAGAATACATAGTGAACATTATTGTATTGACTTTTTGCAATTAAAATATTATAGTTGAATTTATTACAACAGACAATTTGTACATGTCAAAAAAATATAACGTTAGGTGGTATAAATGATGAACATTGAAACGAAATATGGTCCCTTACTGGATATCTGTGCACCAAGCTATTATAAAACTGGTCAGCTTGAAAGCTGTATCGTGCAGCAAAAAACTACAATTCATACCGCCTATGGTGATTTGATACCACAATATCATTATGATGATGTTCGTCATAAACATATCCCGTCCGTTATTTTCTATCCAGATGGCACATTAAAAAATATCGCTTTAGATCAAATAACAAAAATAAAAACAACACTGGGTATCTTTCCCGCTGAATTGCTTTTATTTCATCCCAATGGCGCTCTGAAAAAGATCTTCCCTTTAAATGGAAAATTGTCTGCCTACTGGAGTGAAGAAATGGAAAGTGAATTAACCCGACCTTTGAAATTCAACTTTTCTTTTGGTGCCTTCATAAAAAAAATCATCAGTTTAACATTTTATACAGACGGCAAACTCAAGAGTTTGGCATTGTTCCCGGGTGAAACAGTAACGCTTACCACCGCATTAGGTACCTTTGTCGTCAAAACTGGCTTCTCCCTCTACCCTGATGGAACTTTAAAATCTATTGAACCCGCTAAACCATCAAAAATCCAAACACCAATTGGTGAAATCCGTGCTTTTGACCCGTTAAGTATCGGCATTCACGCGGATACGAATTCACTCGAATTCACCGAAAATCACCAATTAAAAAAATTAAAAACACTGAATCAAATCGATGTCTTTAATGCAAACGGCGATAAAATTGATACATTTTCACCACTAAAAAAGCGCAGTGAACTAGATGATGATATTTATTTTTCGGTTCCACTATCTTTAGAATTCAAAGATGGCTGCTTGCATATTGAGCATCAACTAAAGCATTCTTATAAATTATCAACCCACACTTTTGCTGTTTCCGCCTAAAAAATTTTAAAGCCCTGCACATCCGTTCATACGGGTGTTGCAGGGCTTTTTTGCTGTTTTAAGTTCAGTTGACAATATTTTCATTAATGCTATAATAGAATGAAGTTAATGCATATTTAACATATATGTATTAACTTCATTCTATTATAGTTACAGCAAGGAGAAATAATGATTGAATTAAAAAATATACAAAAAATATTTTATAAGAACAACAGTGAAATTCAAGCTTTAAAAAATATCAATTTAAAAATCAACAAAGGTGATATTTTTGGTGTAATCGGCTTTAGCGGTGCTGGAAAAAGTACCTTAATCCGCATGGTAAATTATCTGGAGCAACCTACTTTCGGCGAAGTTGTCGTAAACGACCAGAACCTTGCTAATTTATCACCCCAAAAACTTCGTTTGCTGCGCAAGCAAATCGGGATGATCTTTCAGCATTTTAATCTGCTGGAATCAAAGACAGTTTTTGAAAATGTTTCCATTCCACTTTTATTGGAAGGCACGGATAAAAACACCATCTATACACGTGTTACAGAACTACTTGATTTTGTCGGTCTTACTAGCAAAGCGGATGCCTATCCAGATGAACTATCGGGCGGACAAAAGCAGCGTGTCGGCATTGCTAGAGCCTTAGCAACAAACCCATTTATTCTCTTATGTGATGAAGCAACCTCGGCACTTGATCCACAAACGACAGGCTCCATTTTACAACTATTAAAAGAAATCAATAAAAAATACAAGATTACGATTTTAATCATCACCCATGAAATGAATGTTATTCGAGAAATCTGTAATCGTGTTGCTGTTATGGAAAAAGGTGAAATTATCGAAGAAGGTTCTTTGCTTGATATTTTTGAAAACCCACAGCAACAAACAACAAAAAATTTCATTCGTACAATCGTACATGATGAAATTCCACAAGTAATATTAAACACACTTGATTTCAGCAATAAAAATAAACTGGTCTTAAAACTAAAATTCATCGGCGAAAATTCTCAGCAGGCTTTATTAAGTGAAGCTTGTTATCAATATAATGTACAACCCAATATTTTATTTGCAAATGTAACGGAATTGCAGGGTGATATATTAGGGCATTTAACAGTTGAATTAAATGGTACCCCAGAAAATATTGAGAAAACACATCAATATTTATTACAAAAAAACGTAGGAATCGAGGTGGTAGAAAATGGCAACCATAACAACTGCACAAATAATCAAAGCGATTCTTGAAACACTACAAATGGTTAGCATCTCCCTGCTGCTCGGGGCTCTCGGCGGAATACCCCTAGGTATTTTATTAGTTTTGACAAAAGCAGGCGGCATCCGTAAAAACACATTTATGTTTCGCGCTTTGAACAATTTGGTCAACATCGTACGTTCCTTGCCCTTCATCATTTTATTGGTAGCTATCGTGCCCTTCACAAAATTGATTGTTGGTACATCAATTGGGACAAAAGCTGCTATTGTTCCTTTGATTATCTATATCATTCCATTTATTGCTCGCTTAGTGGAAAATTCTTTGTTAGAAGTCAATCAAGGGATCATCGAAGCTGCCCAAGCCATGGGAGCAACTACGATACAAATCATTCGTTATTTTTTACTTCCCGAAGCTTTAGGATCTATCATATTATCGTTAACTACTGCCACAATTGGTTTAATCGGTGCTACCGCAATGGCTGGCACCATTGGTGGCGGAGGAATTGGCGACATTGCCATCTCCTATGGATATCAGCGTTTTAATACAGAAGTTATTGTATTTACGGTATTTATTTTAATCATCTTTGTCCAGTGTATCCAAAATTTCGGCAATCATTTGGCACAGAAAGCCAGAAGACATTAACTACAAAAACAAACGAAAGTAGGTCATTTTTATGAAAAAATTTTTTACCGGATTATTACTGATAACATTATTATTTACTATACTGGGCTGCGGAGATTCCAATCAAGCTCAAAATACAACAGAGAAAAAAGAAATCACCATTGGTGTATCACCTGGTCCTTACAATGAACTTTTTGATAAAGCAATCAAGCCAATCTTAGAAAAGAAAGGCTATACCATCAAATCTATTGATTTTTCCGATTTATTGCAATCTGAAGTAGCCCTTTCTGAAGGTAGCATTGATTTAAATGTAGCACAACATACGGCTTATGCCGATAATTACAACCAAGAAAAAGGTGGAAATTTAACACCGATCGTGCCAATTCCAACCGTACCAGCCGCCATTTTCTCCAACAAGTATACATCTTTAGATCAGGTTGCTCCAGGTCAAAAAGTTGGTATTCCAATAGACCCTTCCAATGCGGCCAGAGCATTCAGACTTCTGGCAAAAGCAGGCTGGATTACATTGAATGATACGGCAAATCCAACAACCTTAACAAAAAATGACATCAAAGACAATATCCATAACATTGAAATCATGGAAATGGATTCCGCACAACTGCCTCGTTCACTCGATGATTTAGATTTTGCTGTCATTCCGGGCAGTATTGTTTATTCAGCTAAAATGGATGCTGCAAAAGGATTATTACAAGAAAATGTCAGCCGCGAATTGGAACTAGTTGTCGTAGTCGACGAAAAGAATAAAGATTCCCAATGGGCAAAAGATATCGTAGCTGCTTACAAATCAGCAGAATTCAAAAACTACATGAAAGAAAACAACAAAAACAACTACTGGTTTATTCCTGAAGAATTAAAATAAAATTGCCGAGACAAAGGAAATGATGACATATGGATAAAATAGAAGCAAAAATCCTTAAAATTATTGATGAACACAGACAGCAAATCATTGATTTTGCTGAAGATATTTATCAGTATCCTGAATTAGGTTATAAAGAAACAAGAACTGCCGGTAAGATTTTTGAACTCCTGCAAGAAATAACCGCAAAAGCAGAAAAAAATCTTGCCATCACTGGCGTAAAAGCTTATTTGAAAGAGCCTCAACAAAATGAGATCAATCTGGCTTTAATTGGGGAACTCGATGCCGTCTCTTCACCACATCACGCTTATGCCGACAAGACAACCGGTGCCTGCCATGCTTGTGGTCATCATTGTCAATTAGCCGGAATGATTGGCGCAGCACTTGCTTTAGCGGATGAAGAAATTAAAAATTCGCTGACGGGAAATGTTACATTTTTTGCCGTTCCTTCAGAAGAATATGGTGAAGTTGAATTCAAACTTAACTTAAAAGAAAAAAAACTGATTAAGTATGGCGGTGGAAAGTCGGAACTGCTTCGGATCGGCGCTTTTAATGATATTGATATTGCCATAACCCATCACTCCAGACCTGGCAGCGACGACGTGGTTGTCGGTGATCGCCTCAGTAATGGTTTCGTTTCAAAAGTAATCCGTTACAAAGGACGCGCCGCCCATGCCGCAGCCAATCCGCATCTAGGTGTCAATGCATTAAATGCCGCAGCATTAGGGCTAAACGCCTTAGCGATGCAGCGGGAAACCTTTCAGGATAAAGATATGGTAAGAATTCATACGATTCTAACGAAAGGTGGCAGCCTCGTCAATGTAATTCCCGAAGAAGTCGTCATCGAAAGCCTCGTACGTGCTAACAATGTCAAAGCAATCGAAGATGCCAGTAAAAAAACTGATCGTGCTTTTGAAGCAGGTGCTCTGGCGTTAGGTGCTAATCTTGAAATTTATACTTCCCCAGGATATTTGCCAATCATCCCCCGAACGCCATCGCGTGATATTTTAGATGTTGCCAATATGATCTTACCGCAAGGAACGATACGTACCACCCGATCTGATGAATCCAGCGCTGGTTCAAGTGATGTTGGTGATTTAACACACGTAATGCCAGTCTTAACGTTTGAAACAGGCGGTGTCAGCGGTGATCTCCATTCAAAAGACTTTAAAATAACCAATAAAGATATCGCTTATATTGCCACCGCTAAAATCATGGCATTAACCGCCTACCGTTTATTAAAAGAAAATGCGGAAAAAGCAAAAAACATCAAAAAAGATTTCAAGCCAAGCTTCAGTATCGAAGAATATAAAAAACATATGGACCAATTCGAAAGTATTTTAAAGAAAAATTTCTCAAATCAACAAAATTTTTAATAAATCTTATATAATTGTATTGCAGACTATTATATTAAAAAGGAGCGATATGATGAAAGCAAAATTTTATTCTTTCTGTATGGCGACCATCTTGGTCCTGACAATCTTCACCTTCACCGTAAGTGCTGCCCAAACAAGTGATAAGGTAATTCCCTATCCACCAGGCTATAATCTGACCAGCGAAGGCGCCTCGGCTTATCAGGGAATCGGCAACGTAAAACACTCACCCTATTATCCAACTATAGATTTTTATGATCTAAAGTCCACAAAAAGCTTAACTATTTTAAGCAATTATAAAACCTATCAGCAAACGACCGAAATAAGCTGCGGTCCGGCAGCTGCGTTAACAGTATTATACCATTTTGGCAACACGACTTGGGATGAGAAAAAACTGATGGCTAGCATGGATACAAAACCGGTCATTGGCACTAATACTGCCGGTATGGTTAAATTTTTTCAGCAAATTGGCTGGAATGTTTCATCCAGCCTTGATCAGCCTAAATTTTCAAATCCACAGGATTTTAAAAATTTCATTTTGAAAAACCTCAAAAACAATACACCAGTTATGGTTGAAAACATTGAATGGGGTGGACATTGGCGTGTTATTATTGGCTACGATACAATGGGAACCGATACGATAGCCGATGATGTGCTGATTTTAGCGGACTCTTATGATACAGCCGATCACCAACAAGATGGCTATACAATTAATCCGGCTGAAAAGTTTTTTTACATGTGGTTTGATGCCCATATGCTGCCACAAGGTCAACAAGATCAACAATGGATTGTTGCAAGTCCTCAATAAACCCTTATAAATATTTGTTTTTTCGATAATCATATAAAAAAGAATGTCTAAGCAGTATAAACTTAGGCATTCTTTTTTTACGTTGATCAAATCTTTTTGCATTACAGATACATAAAGCTGTTTTTTCTGAGATCATTCATCAAACTATACAAATTTGCGCCCGGGCAAAGCGTAGCACATAAGTCGCGATGACCTTGAACTGTATATTTATTAGGTCCGAATTGATATTTCGTACATAGCGAAGCAATTAATCGCGCAGCCGATTCCATTTGCTCGGGTTTAGGTGTCGCAACTTCAAAATTCCCTACAATATTAATGCCTACCGAATTTTTATTATACCCATAGGTATGCGCCCCGACTGTATCCAGTGGACGGCCACGTTCAATTGTTCCATCTTTACGTATCAGATAATGATACCCAATTCCCGCCCAGCCATTTGCCAGATGCCATTTATGTACTTCAGCAGCAGATACGTCTTCGTCCGTATTTCCAATATGATGGATAACAATCAAGTTCGTTGTAAGTCTTTTCGTTAAAGGACCAAATGTTAAATTTGTCTCTTTGATTTTTACAGGGTCCGAAGCTACACCTGCAAATACCTTACCAGCTTTAAGCAAATTCGGTGCCAGCCACATTGCACTACAAATATAAAAAGTTTTTAATAAAAAAGTTTTACGATCCATCTTATTACTTTCACCTTCAGAAAATATTTATAAATTTGCCATACAATAGGGACAATGAAAATACTCCCGATAATATCGCTTTAATAATATTACTACTTAAGAATAGAATTGAACAGTCCTACTTTTAACGGCAGGAGAGAAATAGTATGAATTCTTTTTATTTTGGCTAAAAAAAGAATGTTCCTATGATAATTTAACATAATCATAATATGAACATAATAAATCCTGAGCAATTTTCAAATATAATAAAAATAGAATGTATTATGGAGGTGTTTACAATGCATAATGTGTTGATTTTAACTGTTTCTGTCGGCAACGGTCATAATCAGGCCGCCTTCAATATGCAGCAAAACTTGCAGGCAGCTGGTTGCACCGTAACAACAATCGATTTCCTGCAAATGCAGCATTATGGTCTGCCTAATCTGTTAAGCAAAGCTTACAAAACACTCATTGAATACAAGCCCTCATTTTTTCGTCAAATTTGCAAAATCAGTGAAATTGAGACATTCGACAATGTCAAATACATGCTCGCAAAAGCAAATCAACGGGTCATCGGGCGTTTAGTACAAAAATACCAACCAGACACGATTCTTTGCACACATTTTTTCCCGCTGGCTGCTGCAGCCGCTTACAAAAAAAAATATCATTCGGTCTTTAAACTGGTTGGCATTGTAACGGACTATATTGTCCACCCCATTTGGGATGTTGCATATGTCGACCAGTATTTTGTTGCCCATTCAGCATTGGTCAGTCAATTAAAAAACACTCGGCATCCACTCGGAAGTGTCATTCCGAGTGGTATCCCCGTTGGATCTAATTTCACACCGGTTGTACATTCAGCCAGTCTCAATAATATTCTTGTTATGACGAGCTGGCAGACCGATGAAACGATGTTGATGATCCTCAACGTATTGCAAATTTTACCTAGAAGAATCCATATTACTTTTGTTACCGGCAATGACTTGCCGCGACAAAAGCAATTAGGAAAAATTGCTTTTCATCATCAAAATTATACAGTCATTGGCTTTACAAATCAAGTTGCCTCGTTAATGAAACAATCAGATTTACTCATTACAAAACCGGGCGGTCTGACGATTACGGAAGCCTTAGCTACAGCCACTCCCATCCTTGTATTTTCTCCCATCCCCGGTATTGAGGAGGATAATGCTCGGTTCCTAGAGCAAGAGCATTTAGGCTATTGGGCTAAATGCGAAGACGAACTACAAAACTACGTAACAAGTTTCTTGAAAAGCCCACAGCAATTAGTCTCACTGTCACAAAACATGTTGGTTCAACAAAGTTTTCAGGCCTCCAATAAAATCCTTGATCACTTGGTTTCACCAATAGAGCAGGTGGCATTATGACTATGACCTCAGCCCGTTACTTAAGTCAAGGATTATCTATTCTCAGTACACTTTCAGCCCCGCTTCAATACATCATGGATGTCCCTCGCGATTCCGCGGCATTATGCCACACACATAAAGTCTGTAATCTAGAAGCTTTGACCGTCATCCGACAAAATGAATACAACGAAGTCGCTTTGATCCTGGAAAAAAATCTTGATTCTTTGCAGCTTGGTGTTACGTGGGCTGATTTAGAATTCAAAAACATCAATCATTTTTTTAATCCAATCACGCGCAAAGGTTTATGGCGATTTTCACCGGCAGTATATGATTTTTCTGTTTATCTGACCAAAGCCTGCCGTTTCGTGAAAAATAAAGATTTGACAAATAGTTTTTTTTACCTAGGTGCAGCTGCACATTTATTACAAGATATGGCTGTTCCGCATCACGTTTGTGGTTATTTATTCAATGGACATAAAAAATTTGAAAATTGGGTACAGGCACATAACGACGAGTTTCGCTCGCCGCAAATTGAACTAAGCCCGATAAAAAAGCCACTGGAATTATTGCTCAATAATGCCATACTAGCAACGAATTTCATGCCATGGGTCGATGAAGCTGCCACAATTAGGCAGTACCGCCTTGCCGCGCAAACACTACTGCCTATCGCTCAATCCAGTTCCGCTTCTTTATTTGAATGGTTTATTTCAACAAAGATTTTATCGCAGCATTCGCTGGTTTATGTAAATTCCGCATTACTCCCGTGTTATCAAAAAAATTTTTAACTTGTTATTAACATCGCCTTAACATCCTGTTGTTAAAAACAAGTTAAAATTGAATACATAATACATTGTGTATTTATATGTAGGAGGTATCTGTTTTGAAACGATTCACAAAAATAATTTCATTTCTATGTCTTAGCATTTTTATCATTACGCTTGCTGGTTGTGGTACCACAACAAAAAGCAGTGAAAAAGTAACCATTGAGTATTGGCATGTAAATGCCGAAAGTTTTGGTGGTGCTACAGTCAAGCAACTTATTGAAACATTTAATAAAGAAAATCCTGATATTGAAGTCGTAGAGAAATTTAATCCTGATATGTATAAGGGGTTAACACAAAATCTTCAAGCCGCCATGGCTTCAGGTAAAAATCCTGATGTTGTGCAAATGGGCTACAGTTACTTAAATTATGCAGGCGAAAACTTAAAATATGATGATATTCAAGAACTTATTAATACACAAATGCCTGAAGATAAAAACTTTATACAAGATAATTTTTTGCCCAACATTATTTCTTTGGCAACAACCGATGATGGCAAACAAATCGGTGTTCCGTATTCCGTAAGTGTACCAGTCTTATATTATAATCCTGAGATATTTAAACAAGCGGGACTTGATCCCAATAAACCACCACGTACCTGGCAGGAAGTAACACAATACGCGCAAATTATCAAAGAAAAAACTAGCAACGTTGGATTTTTCATGCAGGAATATGCCGATAACTGGGCACAACAAGCTTTAATCGAATCCAATGGCGGCAAAATGCTCGCTAAAAAAGATAATAAAACCGTTGCTGCTTTTGACTCACCGGAAGCTGCTCAGGCATATCAGGTTATTGCTGATATGGTGAAAGCTGGCACAGGGCTTCATGCCAGCAATGACGAAGCGTTTCAGGCTTTTCTAAGCGGTAAAGTTGGCATGGTTTGTACAACAATTGGCAAACGGGAAAACTTCGAAAAAAGTGCAAAATTCACGGTTATGAGTACACTCTTTCCAACCTTTGAAAATAAACCTAGAAAAGTGCCTGCAGGCGGAAATATGTTGATGATTTTCTCTAAAGATCCAGAAAAACAAAAAGCTGCTTGGCGTTTTGTTAAATTCCTTGAATCGCCTTCAGCACTCGCCCTTTGGACAAAAGGTACTGGTTACCTTCCCCCACGCAAAGGTGTGACGGAAGATCCTAACGGGTTAAAAGATTTTGTTGCTGAAAATAAAAATATGCAATCCGCTATGTCACAAATGCCGGATGTTGTAAAATGGGCAAGTTTCCCTGGTGCAAATGGACTTCAGGCTGAACAAGCATTGATTGATGTCCGTGATGTAATTTTAAGCGGTCAACAAACTGCCGCAGCTGCTTTAAAACAAGCAGCTGATAAAGTAAATACGTTACTTCAATAGACCCTGCCAAATAAAAGAATGCCGAATGAGCCCACGGCTTATTCAGCATTCTTTATTTATTTCGCACCTGAAAGGATTGATTTTATGAACCGTCATTATTGGCAGCCCGCGATTTTTTTAACTCCCGCGATTTTTTTGTCTTTGTTATTTTCGTACTGGCCTTTATTACAAGATCTTTGGCTGAGTTTCCACTCCTGGAATATGGTCAGTCCCACAATAAAATTTGTTGGTCTTGATAATTATCGGCAATTGATGTCTGGTGATGAACTGTTTAAAATTCTTGCAAACACACTTTTTTATATAGGATTACTGATCATCATCAATTTTCTGCTGCCCTATCTATTATCTTTTGTTATGGCTCATTGTATTCACCATTTCAAATTTTTCTACCGATCTATCTTATTTATCCCCAGTACATTATCACTGGCAGTAGCCAGTATCATTTTTCTTTGGATCTTTAATCCACTCGCTGGGCCGATCAGTTTACTGTTATCCAGTATAGGTTTAACTTCCCCCAGCTGGTTTAAAGAACCAGGATTTGTTATTGCTGCAATCAGTTTCATTATTGGTTGGAAAATCTTTGGGTACAATCTCCTTGTTCTCCTAGCCGCCATGGTTGATGTTCCCAAAGATTTGATTGAAGCCGCAAAATTAGAAAATGCCTCCAGCTGGCATATTTTTCGTTATATCGTTGTACCAATGACATCACCAACAGCCATCTACGTTCTCATCATTACCATCGTCTTTGGCTTACAATATGTATTGGTACCACTTAACATGCTTACACAAGGCGGTCCCAATCAAAGCAGTACGAACTTAGTATATATTGTATATCAATATGGTTTTGTCTTTTTCCAAACTGGCAAAGCCGCTGCCTTAGCGGTACTTACAATGATTGTCTACGCTGGTTTCTTAGTAATAAAAAGCAAGGCTTTAAACAAGAAGGTGCATTATGAAAATTAACAAAAAAAGCAGTGTACTGTGGCATATTTTATTGATTGTTGTCATTCTTATAGAAGTTTGGCCGCTACTATTTATGGTGTCTACTTCTTTTAAAACAATGGATCAAATTTTCACAGCTACCTTAAATCCCTTTCCCGCACCTTTTGTGTTAGATAACTACCTGCATGTATTAGAAACATTGCCCCTCCTGAACTATATCAGCAACACGTTTATAATCGCCAGTGTCATTACCCTGGCAAAAATCTGCACAAGTCTTTTAGCTGCTTTTGCCTTTGTATATTATGATTTTCGCCATAAAGAAAAAATATTCAATGCCCTATTGTTTACCTTTTTTATTCCCATTACAGTGGTAATTATGCCAAATTATTTGCTCATCGCTAAACTCGGCTTATTAAATAATCCCCTAGGGGTCATATTGCCTCAATTAATGGATGGTATGGGCATTTTTCTGATGCGGCAAACAATGCGTGGTATTCCAAAACCGCTTATTGAAGCCGCAAAACTCGAAAATGCCAGTGCCTGGCTTATTTTGCATCGCATTATGCTGCCCCTTATCAAACCGGCCATCTTCGCTATGGGGATCATCTTTTTTATCGATTCCTGGAATCAGTACTTTTGGCCATTATTGATACTCAATGACAAGGCCAGTTATACACTACCCATTGCTCTACAAATGTTTATCAGTGCTGAAGGCGGCAGTGAATGGGGCATCGCGATGACAGTAGCCACCCTGACCTCCTTGCCGCCATTATTTTTGTACCTGCTTTTCCAACGTTTTATCATGAATTCATTTATACAATCTGGCGTGAAAGGATAGATCAACGAATGAATGGAATTATCTTTGAAAACATCTGCAAATCTTATAACAATACCAATGCCATTAAAAATTTAAACTTAGAAGTAAAACAAGGCGAACGTTTAATCCTGCTAGGTCCTTCTGGCTGTGGTAAGACCACAACCCTCCGCATGGTTGCCGGATTAGAAAACATTAGTTCTGGTATTTTAAAAATGGGTGGAAAAATCGTTACGAATGTTGAACCTGGTGAGCGTAATGTTGCTATGGTATTTCAAAATTATGCCCTCTATCCGCATATGAGCGTATGGGAAAATATTACGTTTGGTCTAAGACTACAAAAATTTTCCAAAGAAGAAATTCAAAGCCGAACAAAAAAAGTCCTCTCTATTTTAAACCTATCCGGCTTTGAAAATCGAAAACCAAAAGAACTCTCTGGCGGACAAAAGCAGCGTGTCGCATTAGGACGAGCTTTGGTAAAACAGGCACCGTTTTTTCTATTAGACGAACCCCTATCAAATCTGGATGCAAAACTCAGGCAGCAAGCCAGAACCGAACTTGTCAAAATCCATGAACTTTATCAGCCCACCATGATGTATGTGACACACGACCAAGTAGAAGCCATGACGGTGGGACAACGTGTTGCGATTATGAAACAGGGGCTCTTACAGCAGTTGAATACACCTGACATGATTTATAACAGACCCGCCAATACTTTCGTCGCTTCTTTTATTGGTATTCCAGCGATGAATCTGCTCCCGGTTGAATGTAATGATGGTGCTTTGTGGATTGGTGGCACACGTCTTGAACTGCCTGCAAAATGGCTGCCTCTGGCAACAAAAAAAATAAATTTAATGTTAGGGATCAGACCTGAACATATTGTAGTTACCGATTTGTGTATGCTCGCTGGAACTGCCGACTTCATAGAAAACCTGGGCAGTCAGCATTGCGTTCACATATCACTTCCCCATAATGGTCAAGATATTTTATGTATCGTACCGGCTGAACAAATCGTAGCGAAAGGTCCCATACAGCTTTCTTTTTCCTGGAAACATATAAGCTTATTTGATGCGATCAACGGCGAAAATATTGGTTATCCAGAATAAATATCACGGGAGGAATTTACAATGAAACTGGCACTCAGTAATTTATCATTTGCGGGGTTTGAATACCCTCACCTAAAAAAGCTGCCTATATCAATGGGGCTTGAAATATTTTATGAATTTGGTTCGGATGATTATTGGAACGAAGTTTTGACTGACTTGTATCCATCTGGTTCTAGCGAAGGGTTCAGCATCCATGCACCATGTATTAGCATCAACTTAGCAGATATGGAAAAACAAAACTATTTAGCTATCTATAAAAATCTTTTCATTTTCGCCCAAAAATGGCAAGCAAACTATGTTGTTGTGCACACCAATGAATCTTTAGTTGGTGAAAAATATACGCTGCAAAACCTTGTCAAACAACGGCTTCTCAAAATTTTGGACCTCGCCGCTCTATATAAGGTACCAATATTGATTGAAAATGTTGGTCTCTATAATAAAAAAACTTTGCTTTATGATCAGCAAGATTTTTTCGACTTAATTGTCGATCTAAATGCCAATGCCTTGCTTGACATTGGTCATGCCGCCGTCAATGATTGGTCTTTACCGGAACTGATCCAATCACTTGGCAGCCACTTAAAAGCTTTTCATTTACATGACAATCAGGGCATTATCGATGAACATCTGCCAATCGGACAGGGAATCGTTGACTGGCAGCGCATTTTCACCAATATCAAAATCGCTGCCCCTACAGCTATCATGGTCTTTGAATATGCCCATGTAACGCTGGAACAAGCTTTGCATAATATTGATATAGTCAAAACAAAATGGCTTGACAATGAACCAACAGCGAACACACCCATTATTTTTTGACCAATACTATGAAAAAATAAAAGCAGACCGAATTTCTCCCGTTGAGAAATTCGGTCTGCTTTGCTTATCATCCATGTTATAGGTATATTACAAATCTTCCAACCTTGTTCTCACCAGTTTTGCCCCAAGTGCAAACGCTCTTTCACAATCTTGTGGAAAAACGTCTTCATGGCGTTTCGCTTTTGCTTCGCTGTCAAATAAAGACGTATCATATTTCTTATAATCGGAGAACTGGTATGTGTCAGTGGACAGTAAACTTTCCGCATAACCAAATACATGCTTTAAATATCGTTCATTCATTTTATAAATATAATCATAATCCTGCGCTCTTTCGTCATTTACATTCATCGTGTAAATAAAAGCCACCGGTTTCTTTTTTTCAACTAACGAAGAATGGTCTTTGTCATATAACATTGATTGAAAAATCATACGTTCCAGGAGTGACTTCATTTGACCAGTAATATTCGCCAGATAAATCGGTGATCCCAAAACAACAGCATCTGCTTTCTTTATTTTCGCTAAAACAGCGCTAAGATCATCATCCATTACGCATTGTCCATAACTTTTTCCATCTTTTTTCTTGCAAGCAAAACAGCTGATACAGCCTCTATATTTTAGATCATACAGATGGATCAATTTTGTGTCTTCACCTTCTGACGCAGCACCTTCCAGCACTTTATTCAATAAATCGGCTGTATTCCATTTTTTTCGTGGACTGCCATTAATAGCTACTACCTTCATCAAAACTACCTCCTCATGTAAATTTTAAATTATGTTTCTATGTTCATTATATAGAATTTAAAGAAAAATAATAGCCTGCATCTTATCATAAATCTAACCCAGAATATCTTTTATTATTTATCCCCGCGGGAGTTCCGATCGAGTATTTAGGTACTGATCACCCCATTTGCGTATGGTCGCTAGGACTGGCATGAAACTTTCACCAAGCGTTGTTAATGAATATTCAACTTTAGGCGGAACTTCTCTGTAAATTTCTCGATGGACCAGTCCATCCTGCTCCATTTCCCGCAATTGCTGCGTGAGTATTCCTTGGGAAATTTCAGACAATAGCTTTTGCAGTTGATTAAATCGTTTGGTTCCTTGACTCAGCTGCCACAATATAGGGAGCTTCCATTTACCAGCAATGATTTTTTGCACCGCCAGCACAGAGCAACTGCCTTCCTGATAGAGTGATTTTGTCATAAATAATCCTCCAAGCGCTAATAGTACTATTTTTAATAGTATATATTAAAAATATGCGTACTTGCAACAAAAAGTATACAATGATAATATTTTGTCTATATAACGATGACAGGAGGAAGAAAAAATGAACATGGCTAAATATTTACGTTCAGCCGGATTACTTATAGCGAGCCTATTGTTACTAAATATTTTCACTGTATCTGCGTCCGCGGAGATGCAGAATAATGTGATTCCCCCCGGAGAAAAGCTCGAAGTAATTTATAACCAAGGAACTCATTTAGAAGGACCAGCCGTAGCTCCGGACGGTCAAGTATATTTTTGTGACCTTACACCCTCTTCATTAGCTAAAGGTGTGCTATTTGGGGGGCACATCATGAAGTATGATCCAAAAACTAAAAAAATTACAGTTTTTCGGTCTCCCAGCGGTCAAGCAGACGGTCTGGCTTTTGATGCTGTGGGACGCTTAATTGCAGCAGAAGCAGCAGACTACGGTGGTCGACGTATAACTGCAACTGATTTGGAAACAGGTAAAGCGATTATTCTTGCAGCCGAATTTGATGATCAACCTTTAAATTCGCCAAATGATGTTGTAACAGATAACACTGGTAACATTTATTTTACCGATCCAAGGTATTTTGGTAAAGAAGCTATGAATCAAGCTGTCCAAGGAGTGTATCGGATTGATAGAGATGGAAAAATCAGTCTTATTATAGGAAATGCCGGAAAGCCTAATGGGATTGCACTCTCACCAGACCAAAAGACGTTGTATATAGATTCTAACGATAACGGTTTATTTGACTACAGATCATCAACCGCAGGATTAACCCCTCGTCGCGGATTCGATGGCATTCTTGCCTATGATTTGCTCGAGGATGGAACTGCAAAATTCCGAGAAATCATTTATCAATCTCCGGGGTTTAAGCCTGATGGCATGAGAGTGGATGTCGCCGGAAATATTTTTGTCGCTAACTATGACCCATCTCATCCAGGAATTTTAGTACTTTCTCCTAAGGGGAAGGAAATTGGGTATATTCAAACTCCTGAAACTACTACCAACTGTGAGTTTGGCATCGGAGCTGAAAGTAATGTTTTATTCATTACAAGCAATAAAGCACTATACAAGATTGTTACAACTCATCAAGGCGAGAAAAAATCCTACCAATAGGGAATATCTAAAAACAATGAAAGTCGTCGAGTTCAGCATAATATATTGTACATTGTGATCGTTTGTTTTCATGTCTTTGCATCGAAAAAAGCCGTTATCCTTAGCATATGGAGAAACGGCTTTTCTTCATTTACAAATTTTTCAGCGTATATTATCCGTATTTAAGTGATCATGATCCATCATCGAAATGGATTGTAGCGGACCAATTCGTTTATGTGTTCTTCTATATATATGTTATAATCAAAAAAGAAAAACCTATACTTTAGCCAGAATTTAATATCTAAAATTTAATTCATTACGTACTGCAGTCGAGAATTTCTGGTAAGTTCTCGACTGCAAAGAATCTATATAGAATAGAAGGAACACACCCGATGAAACCAACTTTATGGACACAAGAATTTTTAGGAATGAGTTTTAGCAGCTTTTTCCAATATATGACCCACTATGCTTTAATTACAGCACTCCCAATTTTTGTTATCGAAAATCTGAACGGCAATGACTGGTCCGCTGGTCTAGCCATGACTTTTTTCCAGATAGGGGCTGTTTTATGCCGCCCGCTGGCTGGTAAATGGATTGATGCGTTTAATAAAAAGAAGATTCTTTTGCTCTCATCTATTGTATTTTTAATCACCAGCATCCTGTATTTATTTGTTGATAATTTAGCTTTTTTATTAGCAATCCGCCTTATACATGGAGCTGTTTTTGCTATAGGAACCACAACCGCCGCAACCGTAGCCGCCTTAGTTCTTCCTCCTCAACGTAAAGGAGAAGGTATTGGTTATTTTGCTGTATTTTCCAACTTAGCCATGGTTGTGGGACCTTTTTTTAGTTTGCTGATTATTTCTTATTACCAGTTCAACATCTTATTTTCTTGCTGCATACTCTTAGCTATCGCATCATTTTGCTGCAGTAACCGAAAAAAACTACCAAAGGAAATTATTCTGCCTGTAATTAGAAAAGATCCATCTTTTAAATGGACAAATTTTATTGAACCCAATGCTTTACCCATGGCCTTACTGGGTGGTCTAGTTTTTTTCGCCTATGCTGGGGTTTTAGTATTTATGCCGCTTTATGCAAAAATGCTTAATTTAACCAATTACACAAGTATGTTTTTTGCTATTTTTGCGATCGTCATCGTAATAACTCGTCCCATTGTCGGCAAACTGTTTGATCAATCCGGACCAAACTTCGTAGTATATCCCGGTTTCCTTATTTTTCTGATTGGGCTCGTAATTTTGAGCCAAATCTCTACGTTAGGTGGTTTATTGCTAGCCGGTGGAGTTCTCGGGATCGGTTTCGGGGCACTTAGCCCGGCATTTCAAACATTAGCTATACAGCACTCACCAGTAGCACGTTCAGGCGTCGCTACCGCTACATATTTTTTGGCATTGGATATCAGTGTAGGTCTTGGATCTTTTATCCTCAGCCTGACCGCTGCGCAGCTTGGCTATCGATCCATGTACCTAGCAAGTGCCTGTATCCTTCTTCTTGCTTCCGTTCTGTATTATCTATTAGCAAAGCAAAGTAAAAAGACTCATTTATAAGTCTATAGGTAATAAAAAAACATTCTATGTGATAACCTACGTTACCACATAGAATGTTTTTTTATACTTTATATTTCCACAGAGGATGCGCCAAGAAAAACAAAAACAGTGTCACCGCCAATAAGTCAGCACAACCACCGGGACTAATATTTTTGTTGATAAAATCATCATCCATTTCTTCAAGCAAAACCATATTTTTCTGTTCTAAGGCACCACCAAGTGCTAAAATTCGCTTCGTTTTTGATTTAACATAGTTTGACATTTCCAGATCATGTCGTCCTAAAACATTGGTATCATCTACATTTCCCGCTAAATGCAAATAGGCTTGCAGCATACTTGTGTTACCGGATTGTTTCTGTAACAAACACCGCGTAAGCACCGGATACGAATATTTCATAACATTGGGAAATCCATCTTGTGCTTCGCCGCGTACACCCCTTAAACCGTATTTTAGATAGATTTGTTCGCCTTTGGTTGGATTTTGTTTGATTTCAACACCTTGATATTCACGTTCACAAATCCCCATCGTCATGTCGCTTACATAATCGACAATAAACTGCGGTTCAAGATCTATGTCAGCAGCTGAAAGACTGCCCGCTGCCGCGCACAGCAAACCCAATGAAAAAATAACCCCTTTATGCGTGTTAACACCAGCCGTTGCCGTCAGCATTGCCTGTTCAGCTTCCATACCGGCTTTTCGGATTGCCCGCAATAAGATTTTTGGATCTTGGTTTACATGCTCCCTACCGATTTGGGCAAACTGCACAAAATAGGGTGGCAATGCCGCAGCACTAGCTAAAAATGTAAAAACGTCCATATCTTTATGCGCCCCAGCATTACGGCGATCAACAAGCCCGGGTTTGGGCGACACGGCAACTTCATATAAAATAGCCTGTGTTGCCAGACGACCAATCTCTTGTGGTAGTATACTCATTCATTTGCTCCTCTCAGCCGTCTATACCTTTTAATTTTTCAATCACCGCGCGTCCCTCTGGTGTTGAAAAATAAGCGGCTGTAGTTGCCGGTACGAACTGGCTGGCACCGGCAATATCACCTTTAGTCAGAAATTGTCTCACCCTTGATGCCGATATGGGCTGCTTTTCTTTTATTTTACGATCAAATATCACTGGTTCAATCGCAAATTTTGGCAATTCACTCTGCATGATTTCATTATAAGCACAGGTCAAAGCATCGGTTGGTTCACTGCCAACAAAACGTTTTGTAATTAATAAAGCTGGTGCAATATGCCGAGCAAAAACATTGAGATCAAGCTGCGCATAAGTTTTAGCAACGTCTGATAATTTTTTGATAAAATAGGCTGGAAAAGTTGCACTTGAGATAATGTATTGACCACCACTATGCACTGTCACATTAGCAAGGTCTTTTGTACCTTCCTCAACTAGCTTTTTGCGTACAGCAAAGGGAAAAATCGATTTTTCCTCGGCCACAACAAAGATATGCAGATGGTCGCAATTCGAAACCGCACGCTCAACTAAATAACGATGCCCTAAGGTAAATGGATTCGCATTCATCACGATTGCTCCCTGTACACCACTTTGGCGATAAGGCAAAAGTGATGCCGCGAAATCTGCCACACCATTTTTACTGCTTTCCAGTAAAATCGCCGCATCGGCGCTGCCAATCAAATGAAAGCCAAGTCCGATAAACTGACTGCTATTATTTGGTTTGGTAAATACAAAAAGATTGGCTAATCCCTTCGCCCAAAGTTCGCTGCATAAATAGGAAATCACCTTATTGGCTAAACCACATTGCTGATAGCTCGGATCTACAGCAATACATTTGATTACCAATCCCTGATAACCACCACCCGCCACCATTTTGTCACCAGCAAACAAACCAACATAAGCATCCAGGTTATCATACGTTAAATCGAATTTCGCCAAAAAATCTTTTACCAGCTTACGGCTACTCCGTAAAGATTGGGGCAACTCCTGTAATTCAAATGTGTCTTCCGAAAAAGATTCCATTTTCCGTGCTCCTTTGCGCATAATTTATCCTTGCACAGCCATAATAATTTGTTTGATTTTAGCCAACAACTCTGCTGAAGGGTGGCGACGTGACCGCGCACAAATTACAGCGACCTGCTCACAAATGAAACATTTTCGCTGAGGCAATTTCAGAATGGTACGACTGATTGGCACACCATCCATATCCAATACATCCATATCAAATAAACGCCCCACTTCATCTTCATCTTCAATCTGGCAAGCAATTTTTTTCAAAAGCCGCGCCTCTGCCGCAACAGAAAAGAAAGCTTCCAGACCGGTATTATTTTCTACGGTCTGGATAGCATGAATGGAAAAATCTGCATCTGCCAAAGCTTTTTTCAGTCGTTCTATCCCTATTGTATGTAAAAACCGACTTGCTTGGCTAAGTTTCACTTTGCCCGGCATATTAAGCGTAAAAGAAATAATTGGTGCCTTATATTGAGCAAGAAGCTCACGCTGCAACGCAGCGCGGGCTTCTTTATTTTTTAAAACTTCCTGTAAAGTTATCTCAATTCCTAAAAACAATGTATCCATAGCGATTACTTCACTTCATGAATCACATCTAATACGCGACCATCGGGATGCGTAACAACACCAACGACTTTGTCTTTAAACTGCAAAGCATCTGGTTTGCCAACAACTTTTTCAGCACTTTCTTTAAGTTCTTCAATTGTTGTTATTTTCAAGCCAGCTTTTATCAATCTTGCTTTGATTTCCGGACGGCTAGGATTTACAGCAACTCCCTGATCCGTAACCAGTACATCACAAACAGAACCCGGTGTAACAAGCGTATTTACCTTGTCTAAGATGCAAGGAATGCGTCCACGAATAACAGGCGAAACCAATACGGTTAATGCTGCTTTACTGGCTGTGTCTGGATGTCCGCCTATCGCACCGCGAATAACCCCATCTGAACCAGTCAATACATTGACATTAAAGTTCACATCAACTTCTAAGGCCGATAAAATGACAATATCAAGCTGATGGATTGCAGAACCTTCATTAAATGGATTGGCATACTGATTGCCATCAATTTCAATATGATCTTTATTATCGCGCAAGGATTCAGCCGCGATTGTATCAAACCCTTGTACATCAAGAATTTTTCCAATCAAACCCTCTTCATATAATTTCACAATTTGACCAGTAATCCCGCCAAGCGCAAAACGAGCCTTTATATTGCGTTTGATCATCTCATCGGTAATAAAACGTGTAACCGCAAGTGCAGCTCCGCCGGAACCAGTTTGTATGGAAAAGCCATCTTTAAAATAGCCAGATTCTTGAATAACTTTAGCGGCATTTTCCGCAATCAGTAGATCACGTGGATTTTTAGTAAAGCGAGTCGCTCCTGAAGAAATTTTGCTAGAATCACCCACTGCATCTACTTTCACAACATAATCAACATCCGTTGCCGGAATTGATGCTGGAGAATTTGGAAACGGAACCACATTATCCGTAAGAATTATTGTTTTATCCGCATAACGTGCATCCACTTTAGCATAACCCAAAGAACCACAGATTGATTTACCTTCTTCATTTGTATAAACACCACTGGAATTGCCTACAACATCCGCAGATGGAGCCCCTAGAAAAGCAATATCGATATGCAAACTACCATTCGCAATCGCTGCAGCACGACCACCATGACTGCGGAAAATAACTGGTTCTTTCATTAATCCATGCGAAATTGCATCGGCTAAATCGCCGCGCATCCCGGAACTTTCAATTTTGCTTACAACACCACTTTTGATATGCTCAATCAATGGTGCATGAGCACTCGAAAGGCTTGATGAGGCAACCGTTAAATTTTTGAAACCCATTTTAGCCAATGTATCCAAAACCATGTTTAAAATATAGTCACCATCACGAAAATGATGATGAAATGAAATCGTCATACCATCTTGCAAGCCTGATTTTTTGATTGCTTCTTCTAATGATGTCAGGAATTTACCATTTTTAACAAGGCGTTCATTTAATGTAGAGCAATCTTTGCCCTGTTCTGGTTCGCTATAAAATTCTAAACCCAAATGCTTGAGTAAGTCTGCTGAAACTTCATGATTGATTCCGTTTTTCATTACTCTACCTCCTCTGGTAATAAAACACCAGATGCAATTGCCAGTTCAATTGTGCGTTCGGCACGAATTACAACTGGTCTGTCGACCATTTTACCATTTAAGCTGATAACACCTGAGCCTTTTGCTTCGGCTTCTTTGATCGCGGCAATAATACGTTTTGCTTTTTCAATTGCCTTTTCCGTCGGAGCAAAAACCTTATGTACCGGCCCGATCTGACGAGGATTTATAACAGATTTTCCGTCAAATCCCATGTCTTTTACCAGTTGTGCTTCATAAATCAACTGTTCTTCATCATTTACATCGGAGAACACGGTATCGAGTGCATCAATTCCAGCAGCACGAGCAGCAACCAAAATTGTTTCACGAGCTAATTGCAGTTCAATACCCGATTTCGTTCTATTTGCCTTTAAGTTCGCACAATAATCTTCTGCTCCTAAAGCAATACCAATTAAACGATCTGAAGCTGTAGCAATTTTATAAGCATTAATGACGCCGAGAGCACCTTCAATCGCTGCCATCATCAGTGTTCTGCCGACGGGGATACCATGTTTCACTTCCATTTCAGCGATATAAGCTTCACATTCGGTAATATCTTCTGCTGTTTCCGTTTTTGGCATACGCAGTACATGCGCACCAGCGACCACCATTGCTTCAATATCAGCTTTACCATAAGGCGTATTGAGTGGATTTATCCGAACAACAATTTCCATGTCGCCATAATCAATTGTCTTCAGTGCATTAAACACCAATAGCCGAGCCGCATCTTTTTCCGCCATAGATACTGCATCTTCCAAGTCAAACATCAATGAATCTGAACCATATATATGTGCATCACGCATCATACCCGGATTATTCCCGGGTATAAACATCATCGTTCTGCGCAATCTCTGTTTAATAGCCATCTTGTGATCATTCCTTCCTTTATCTGCTGTTTATTTCCAGCTAAATTCAGTACTTTCCGCCGCCCGATATACAGCTGCTGTTATTCTAGCTGCAATTGTGCAATTTAATGCACCCTTATCCGTTGCTGTAACCTTAACACCACTTGTAAAACCAAGATCTTGGATGGTTTTCGTAATTACTGCTTTGATTTCTCTGCCAAATAAACTAACAACGGAACTGTCTAAGTCAATCAAAATGCCCTTATCACTGCATTTTTCAACAACAACACAAATATCACCAGATTCTAACGTTCCAGCTCTTCCCTTCGAGATTAACTCCATCTCTATTCACCTTCTTTTCCGTAAGTACAATCATTGCTGATTGCCAAATTCTTTGCCCTAAAATATGCACCAGCCCATAATCAGATCAATCATAAAAGATCACGGCTGAGATTTAATTGATTCTACTTGCAAGTTATGAAATAACTTATATTTTATTATAGCCAAATTATCAGAATAAAAAAAATAAAGATTTGTTATTGTTTACAATAGAAAATTCAGATAATATCATTTATCTCATTTATCGAAAAATAAAACACGTAGACAAAATCCCATTCGTTATCGTGTCATTAATTTAAAAATTGCATATTCTTGACAAACTCAATAAAAATCGGCAGTATGGGCAGGTTGAAATCTTCTTCATTGTATATCATCCAGGTCTTGCGCGTAATTTGATCACCATTTTTATCTAATAAGTAAGCCTTATGAATATCTGGAATATTACGGATAATAAACTCCGGTAATATACCATAGCCAAGACCATATGATACCATCTCCCGACATGTTGTGATTTTATCAACATACATGCTAATGAGTGGCGGTGTCGAAAAATTACTTCTCCACCATTTATCGATCTGCATTTTCAATATATAGTCACGCTTGTATTCAATACGTGGCAATTTAACAAGATCCTTTAATTCAAATGGCTCCATAGATGTAACACACACGGGCTCTTCATATAACATATGTATTTGTTCGCACCCACCATAATCAATATTTGCAAACCCGATATGTGCTTTTTTACTATTGACAATACTAAATAAATTTTTGGACCAATCCGTCATCACTTTAAAATCGGCATCTGGATATTTTTGCTTGAATAATTTTAATATTTTTGGCAAACGATACATTGTAAAATAATGCGATGCACAAATTTCAATCGTCCCCGAAAGCTCATTAGAAAATCCGCTTAGTTCATTTTTGATTATTTCAAACTGGGCTACCATTTCTGTTGCTTTTTTGACCATATATTTACCTTCCGGGGTAAAACGGATCCCTCGTGCATCGCGAAAAATCAACTGCACGCTTAATTCCTGCTCCATATGCTTTATTTTTGAAGTAAGGGCTGGTTGTGACATATATAAAAGCTGTGCTGCTTTTGTTATATTTTTTTCATCATATAAAGTTAAAAGAATACCCCAATCTTTATTTTCCATAAAACACCCAGCCGAATCATTTTGCTCCGGCAATCCTTTCATTCCCCTTCAAATACTATAGATCTACATTATTTTTGATTTCGTACTCAAACTGAAATATCCTGCTCAAAAAAGTGTAAAAACTACCAACGCCATAATAAATAATTAACAAAGAATCCTAAATATTTATGACTAGAAATAACTTATCTCTATTGGTTGAACCTCAATTTATTCTTTATACTTAAAGACAGAATTAAAGCAACTATCTAACAATTTAAAATATGCTGCAATATAAACGGAGGTATCTCTTATGATCAAATTATTCGACACAGGCGCCTATCTATTGCGTGGTCAACTATTAATCAATGAAAATAACAGCTTGGATATAAAAGACTTAAATCAGCGATTGACTGCCGATGGTTTAAAGCCACTCCAAAATTTACCACAAAAAGCAAGCGCCCTTGCTGGAACAATGTCTTATCAAATTTTAAAACAACACAATACCAGCCACAACATTGAGAATTTGCAAATCAAATTTGATGTCTTAGCTTCCCATGATATTACATTTGTCGGTATTTTACAAACAGCCATTGCCAGCGGCCTGGAAAAATTTCCGGTGCCTTATGTGCTAACCAATTGCCATAACACCCTGTGTGCTGTCGGTGGAACCATCAATGAAGATGATCATGTTTTTGGCTACTCCGCAGCGAAAAAATTTGGTGGGATTTTTGTACCGCCGCATCAGGCTGTTATCCATCAATTTATGCGTGAAACTATGGCTGGATGTGGCAAAATGATCCTTGGTTCTGACAGCCATACCCGTTATGGAGCTTTAGGAACAATGGCGATTGGCGAAGGCGGTGGAGAAATTGTCAAGCAGCTCCTTAGCCATACCTATGACATAAAATACCCGGAAGTCATCGCAATTTATTTAAAAGGAACTCCCGCAGTAAATGTCGGACCACAGGATATTGCCCTAACTATCATCAAAGCTGTATTTAATAAAGGATATGTCAAAAACAAAGTCATGGAATTTGTCGGCCCTGGTATTCACAATCTCAGTATGGATTTCCGTAACGGCATCGATGTGATGACAACGGAAACCACTTGTTTGAGTTCAATCTGGTGTACCGATGAAAAAACTAAATCGTATTATAAAATTCATGGACGTTCTGAAGACTACCAACAAATGCAGCCAAATGACATAACGTATTACAACGGTGTCGTGGAAGTAGATTTAGCTGAAATTGAACCCGTTATCGCTATGCCATTTCATCCCAGCAATGTTTATACAATTGCCGAAGTCAATGCCAACGCCGCTGATATTTTACGCCAAATCGAAATACAGGTTAAGCAGCAAATTGAAAATCCCCATATTAAAGTCAACTTACTGGATAAACTCCAAAATGGCAGGTTAAAAGTTGATCAGGGAATTATTGCTGGTTGTGCTGGTGGTTCCTATGAAAATTTAGTATCCGCTGCCAAAATTCTGGGCCAAACGCCGTTAAACAGCTTTGATCTCAGCGTCTATCCTGCCAGTCAGCCAATTTTCTTCGAATTGATGAAAAATGGTACTATTTCTGATTTGACACTGGCTGGAACTACCATTCGCTCTGCTTTCTGCGGTCCATGTTTTGGTGCTGGTGATGTGCCTGCTAACAACGCTTTCAGTATCCGCCATACAACGCGTAATTTTCCACATCGTGAAGGTTCAAAACCAGCGAACGATCAAATATCATATGTAGCTTTAATGGATGCACGTTCTATTGCTGCCACCGCTAAAAATGGTGGTCTACTCACAGCTGCTTCCGAGGAAACGATCACGATTCCTGAGTATACGTATACGAGCCAAATCTATGAAAACCGTGTATATCAGGGGTTTTCTAAGGCAGATGAACAAGAAGAACTTATCACTGGACCTAATATCATTGCTTGGCCCAAAATACGTTCTCTGCCTGATAACCTGCTACTTAAAGTCTGTGCTGTCATCCACGATGCTGTCACAACAACCGATGAATTGATTCCATCTGGAGAAACCTCATCCTACCGCTCCAATCCATTGAGACTAGCGGAATTTACCTTATCACGGAAAATACCAGAATATGTAAGCCGAGCCAAAGCTGTACAAAAAGAAGAAATACAGCGTCAACAAATACTAGAAGAAAAAACAACTGTCAGTGATATAATCCCGCTGTTTAACAAAGCTTTTCCGAATAACACACGTGAACAGATGCTTTCAACTGGCATTGGTAGTGTTATCGTGGCTATCAAACCAGGTGATGGTTCCGCCAGAGAACAAGCTGCTTCTTGTCAACGTGTTCTAGGCGGTGATGCCAATATCGCCGTAGAATATGCAACAAAACGCTATCGCAGCAATTTAATCAATTGGGGGATGATTCCCTTTACGATGGACCAAAAAGACCTACTACTTTTAGAAGATGACGATTTAATTTATATCGCCGGAATTCGCGAAGCGATCAACACCGAAAAAACAACCTTAAAAGGCGAAATTATCAAATACAGTCAGCGAATTCCAGTAACCTTAAAGCTGGAAAATTTATCAGCCGGGGAACGACAAATTATTGCCGATGGCTGCCTAATCAATTACTACAATAAAAAATAAGGAACTAGCTGTTTTTTTTAGGGTATTAAGCTATATTAATGTATTAAAGTAGCCTATCCTTCTGTCAGTAAGGGTATATCGTTTGCTTCCTCCGTAACGCCACGCAACCCTTATGACGATTGCCATATAGAATATTTAATGTAACTTATATATGATAAAATATTCGTTCATTCTTTTACTCTCATAATAAAAAACTGTCACTTAAAAATATTCTAAGTGACAGTTTTTTTTATGAAAGTTCCCGCCTGCCAAAAATTATAGCTACTCGAGTGTTTGATTTAAATTGATATGACAATACCCCTTCGGGTTTTTTTGCAGATATTTTTGATGATATTCTTCCGCCACATAATAATTGAGCAGTGGCAAAACTTCCGTGACAATTGGTATCTTATATTTTAGCTGTTCTTGGCAAACAACCTGTTCGATAGCAGCTTTATCCGCTATATCTTTATAATAGATACCCGTTCGATATTGTGTGCCTACATCATAACCTTGTTGATTTAATATAGTTGGATTAATAACGGTAAAAAAATAATGTAATAAAGTTGAAAGTTTGAGCTGCTGACGGTCATATTCAACATAGACCGTTTCAACATGGCCAGTAGTCCCTGAACAAACTTCATCATACGTAGGATTTTCCTTATGACCATTCGCATAACCAACATTCGTTTTTAGCACACCACTTATTTTGCCGATATATGCTTCTACACCCCAGAAGCATCCACCAGCCAACCATAAAAAGCCTTTAGTTGCTTGATCCATCTAGATTTCACTCTCCTTTTCGCCTTAGATATAATATATACCTCTTTAACAGCCATGAATATTAGAATCTATCAATGAACGGTCCCTTTAATATTAAGTAACGCAACACCACTAATGATTAAAATAATTCCGATAGCTGTATAAATATTAATTGACTCTTTCCAAATCAGCACCGCAATCATTGCTGTTAGCGCGGTTCCCGCCCCGGACCAGATTGCATAAGCAATACTGAGTGGAATGAGTTGCAATGCCTGTGAAAAAGCATAAAATGATAATCCCATACCAGCCGCAAAAACAAAGCTGGGAAGCATTTTAGTAAACCCATCTGAAGCTTTTAACATTGAAGTTGAAAAAATTTCTAGCAAAATTGCCATACCTAAAAAAACATATCCATTCATGGTATTTCCTCCCGATTTAACGCTCCTAAAAGCGTACGCTTTCATTCGCTTAAATCGTATAACGTTCAGGCACTAAAGTAAAGCATAAACTTCAATCTGTTTACTTTAATTTGTTCCAATCCGCTTCTTTAAAGCCAACCACTACCTGTGCCTCACCAATCAAAATTGGTCGTTTGACCAGCATCCCATTCGTTGCCAGCAAAGTCAACTGCTCTTGTTCCGTCATCGTCGGCAATTTGTCTTTTAGTCCCAAGGATTTGTAAACCAGTCCACTCGTATTAAAAAACTTACGCAATGGCAGCTGACTTTTCTGCCACCAAATTTTCAGTTCTTCCGTTGTAGGATTCTGCTCTTTAATATCTCTCACTTCATACGTAAAACTGTTGTCATCAAGCCACTTTCTCGCTTTTTGGCAAGTACCACATTTGGGATATTCAACAAATAAATAATTCTGTTCCATAATCTGAAACCTCCTCTGCTAAATCAAGTCTATCTCTGCCTATTCTATTTCCTACCAGCATAAAAAATCCCTGCTAAATTCTAAAAATTCAACAGGGATTATATTATAATATTTTATTTACAAGTGGAAAAATCAGAGAATCAGCGCTTTGCGAATCGTATCGGCTAATGCCTGTCCTTTTAAAACAGCTACGATCATAAGAGCAAAATCCAATGAAGTCCCCGGACCGCGCGAAGTAATGATCTTACCATCCACAATTGTCTTACCTGGTGCACTTACATCTGCACCAATTAAATATTTTTCATTACCAGGATAGCATATTGCTGTTTTCCCTTTCAAAAGTCCCAAGCGCCCTAAAATTGTTGGTGCCGCACAAACAGCCGCGATATGTTTGTCCTGTTCAGCCGCTTTCAATAGTTGTACATTGACCCCGCCATGCTGATCGAGATTTTTCGTGCCCTGTCCGCCGCCAGGCAAAATAATCATTGAAACTTTCGAGTGATCTACATCCTCATAAATCATATCTGCGAAAATGGAAATGCCATGCGCTCCAGCTACTTCTTTTTTTCCCATGATTGAAACGGTTTGAAGCTCAATATCAGCTCTGCGTAAAACATCAATTACACTGATCGCTTCCACTTCTTCAAAACCATCCGCTAAATATAAAATCACCATATGCTATACACCCTCTCTTAATTATAAAGAAACTTATCACCTGTAATTTGCTATACTTCCATTATAATACGATGGCATACGATAAACAAATATAAATGAGTCTTGGATTCAGAGGTTCTCCCACTGAATCCTTAGAACGAATTCAGTTCGAGTTTTACAGTCTGTTAATTCCCGACTTAATAAAAGGGGTTTACAGACTGTTAACGAGATAAATCCTTTGCGCAAATTCGAAACAAGAATAGCTTTTCCACTGGCACTCAGCCCATTACGGCACCGATTACAGCAGCAAACACCAAAATAAGATTGATCGACACACGGCGAGTGACCGCGAGTATCGCACTCAAAATTGCAATGGTCACCGTCAAAATATCCAATCCACTATTTTGAAACATTCCCATAAGAACAATTATACTAAAACTGGCGATAACTAGCACCACGCCATCCAATAAACCTTGTGTTGCCGGAAGATGAGCAATCCGATTATAGCACTGCTGAACAAACAAAACAAACATCGGCGGTACGAGTAAAGCGATACAAGATAAGATCGCTCCCGGAATTCCTGCTACCAAATAACATAAACTAACCACCCAAAGACCATTTGGTCCCGGTGTTATCTGCCCAATAGACAAAGCTTCCGCAAACTGCGTTTCTGTCGCCCAACCATTAGCTAAAAAATCCGTATGCAAACTCGGCAGCGGACCAAACCCGCCTGTTGAAAATAAAATTGCCTTAAAAACAACCCAAAAGAACAAGAACCAATTCATCTATCAACTCACCTTTTTCCTAGCAACATACCAATAAATAAAAGCACCACTTGCTCCACCCAAAAGATATAAAACAATGACTGATGGATTTAGAAATATATAAATTAAACCACTACCAATCAAGATCACCAAAGACACGATAAATGCTAACAGACCTTGCTGGCGATTGTTCCGTAAAATGGGTCTAATATTGCGCCAATTTGTTGCCAGCGAAATACCAAAAATTGCTGCAAATACCGTATGTAATGCCGATTGCACCCTATGAAATTGACTTAGACTCACGTAAATAGCAGATATACCAACTGTAATAGCGGCACTTGGCAAAATAAGACCCAGTAATGAAACAAGGATGCCCAGCCACCCAGCTAGCTGCTTGCCAATAAGTATAGTATAAGCGACTATATTGATCCCCGGCGTAATTTGGCACATGCCAATAATATTCGCATACGATTCAGCCGTAATCCATTTATGTTTATAAATAAAATTCTCCTGAATCAGATATTGCGTAATCGCACCACCCCCAAACGAAGTAAAACCTATTTTGAGCCACGTTAAAAACAATTTTGTAATTGTTAAATTCTTTCGTTCAAGACCAGCAAAAGACTCCATTTCAATCGCTGCGGTGTCTCCAGGATCGGTTGCTTTTTCCGCTGTTTCCGCTTCCAATTTTATTCCTCCAGTCTCTATAAAAAACAAATTTCATGATCTACTCTAGCTTTGCAATTAATATTATGCCAATACAAATAACTTGTCAAATGAGTAAATTTCACATTTATGGCTCCATATAAATCAAGGGTCCTAATGGCTAAAAAAAGGACTTCACCCCTAAACCTGCCGAAATAATCAAGTGACCAAACAATCAAACCCGGCAGGGCGAAA
>Ga0302152_10000097_pt1 | contig 38216 bp, 35 predicted proteins | sample I_Bog_N2_1_FD_192434 | JGI IMG/M metagenome (GOLD analysis project Ga0302152, IMG submission 192434) | Peat permafrost microbial communities from Stordalen Mire near Abisko, Sweden - I_Bog_N2_1 | ecosystem: Environmental > Terrestrial > Soil > Wetlands > Peat | place: Sweden: Abisko, Stordalen...
TCGCCACCGAGGAGCTGTTCAAGAGTGGAGCCACCGGTGGCGATCTGGATGCAGTGATGCTGCTCAACCACAAAGCGGCCATCGAGTTCATGGTCGACGCCGTCCCCACCTACGGCCTGACCACTCCCGTGATCCAGAACCTGCATGCACTCCTGATGCAGGATCTGCTGGCCGACCCGAGTGGCCTGGGCACCATTCGCCAGAAAGTCGTCAATATCAGCGATACCACCTACCTCCCCAGCCAGGTCCCTTCCCTCCTCGGCGAAATGCTCGAATGCATCCTGGAGAAGGCCAGGCAGATCAAAAATCCGGTCGAGTCCGCCTTCTTCCTCTGGATCAACCTGGCCTATCTGCAACCTTTCGACGACGGCAACAAACGCACGAGCCGTCTGGCGGCCAATGTGCCCCTGATGCTGTACAACAGCGCGCCATTGTCCTTTCTGGATGTGGATGTGCAGGATTATGCGCACGCCATGATGGGCGTCTATGAACACCTGGATGTTTCGCTGGCCGCGGATCTGTTCGAATGGGCCTATCGCCGCTCGATCAGAAAGTACGAAGTCACCCTGGAGGCGATGGGCAAACCCGACCCCGTTCGGGTACAACTCAGGGAAGCGCTCAATGAGTCCATTGGCGCCATTGTGCGTGATGGCAAAAGCTACGAAGAGGCAATCGCAGACTTGTCGCTGCCCGCCGATCAGACGCAGCTATTACGCCATTTGCTGATGGACGAACTCAAGTTGTTGGAGGTTTTCAACTGCGCGCGCTACCGGTTGACGATGAAGCAGACCGAGAACTGGATCAGTGCTGGCCGCCCTTTGTAGGGTTAAGCGTGGGTGCAAGTGAGATCGGCCAGTTGCTGAGCACGCCAAGAGCGCAATCAAGCCAGCGCCACTTCCACCCTGTTACGCCCAGCCGACTTGCCCTCGTAGAGCGCACGATCGGCCCGGGCAATAGCGTGGCTGAGCGCCTCCTGTGCACGATATTGGGTGATGCCGATGGACAGGGTCACGCTGACTTCATGGCCGTCACTGTCAACCACCAACGCCTGGATTGCCTTGCGTATGCGCTCCGCGCTGGCAGCCGCCTGGTCAAGATCGGTTTCCGGCAGTATTGCCAGAAACTCTTCCCCGCCCCAGCGGCCAATAAAATCCTGCTCGCGCATTGAGTCCCTGAGCACCTGGCTTACAGCATCGAGCACCCGGTCGCCCACATCGTGACCATGCTGATCATTGATGTGCTTGAAGTGATCGATATCCATCAACATCAAGGTCAGGTTACTGGGGCATCGATGGTGCCGCGCCAGCTCCTTCTCGGTCAGCGCAATCACGTGCCGGCGATTGAACAGGCCGGTCAACGAGTCAGTCGTTGCCATCCGCGCCAGGCTCCTGTGTGCCCGGGTTACCGTGACCACATAGAACAGCGCCAGATAGCTGAACATGCAGAACACCACCGTCAGGTTGAACACATGCACACCCAACAGCGCATTGGAGGAAATGGGCTGCAGCGGCGGGATGTACCACATGAGCACATCCAGCCCCACATAGTAGGCCCACAGGCAAGCCGCGAGGATCCAGGCGCTACGGGCGCGCATGGTCACGAACAGAGCGGGAATGAACATCAGCAAGAAATAGTGAAAACCACCTTCCCAACCTATCAGCACGGTTCCCAATCCTGCGTGCACCAGCACTTCAGTGCGGATCAGCAGGATCGCCAGCCGGTTACGTCGCTGGCTGAACGCGCGATAGGCGTAGACATACATGGCCACGCTGATCACGTTGACCCAGGCCAGGATGGGTGAGCCAAGTATGAGAAAGATAAAGAGAAAAGCGACATCCACAGCGCCAGCCAACTGGCAGCAACGCATGGAAAGCTGCCAGAACTCGGGACGGGCGTAACTCTTGTGCGAGTGTTCTGGGGTTGTCCCTGGCATCGAGCCTATTACCTCAAGTTCCGGTTGTGACTCCCGGTTTTTACTTAGGTTGACTACCCGATAACCAGCAGCCGGGGAGCGTCTGAAGTGTAGTGAATCGCCAGGCTATCAGCCACCCGGCGAAAGCATAATGCCACTACGACTTGAAGCGCCCCACCAGCCCGTTCAGTTCATTCGAGAGGTGCGAAAGCCGGCCCGAGTCTTCTTGCGCGGAGCTGGCCAGGCTTTCGACCAGCCGCGCTTCGTCGTAGATCTGCTGGATATGCCGATTGATCTCCTCGGCCACACTGTGCTGTTCTTCCGCCGCTGCCGATATCTGCAGGTTCTGATCGCGGATTTCATTCACCGACTGCTGGATGCCTTCAAAGCTGTCACGGGCGCTCTCGATCGAGGACACGCTGGCGCGCGACAGGTCCAGGCAACTTTCCATTTTCTGCGATACTTCCTGGGTCTTGCTGCCGAGCGTACCGAGCAACTGGTCGATTTCCCCCGTGGAGTCGGACGTGCGTTTGGCCAGGGCCCTGACCTCATCCGCAACCACGGCAAAGCCCCGGCCCTGGTCACCCGCCCTGGCCGCCTCGATCGCCGCGTTCAGCGCCAGCAGATTGGTCTGCTCGGCGATGGCGCGGATGGTGCCGAGAATCTGGTTGATGTTGCGGCTGCCCTCTTCCAACTCCACCATGGCCTGGGAAGACTCACTCAAACGACGCCCCAGGCGGCCGACGTTCTGGGTGGTCAACTCGATCTGCTGTTTGCCTTCGGCCACACGCTGGTGCCCGCTCTCGGCGGAGTCGGCTGCCGTGCTACAGGAACGGGCCACTTCGTTGGCGGTGGCAACCATTTCGTTGAACGCCGTGGACACCAACTCCACCGCTTCACGCTGGCGACCGGCCGCCTGGTTCATGTTGTTGGCCACCTCGCTGTTGACCCGCGAGGCATCCTGCAGATTGGTCGAGGCAGCGCCGATACGCTGGATCAACTGGCGTATCGCGGCGAGAAATTTGTTGAACCAACCGGCCAGCTCCGCGGTTTCGTCCTTGCCCTGCACCTCGAGATCGCGGCGCAGATCACCCTCGCCCTCGGCAATAGATTGCAACCCCGTGCTGACCTGGCCGATAGGCTTGACGATCACCCGGGCGAACGCCGCCGCGAGCAGCGCAAAGAGCAGCACCAGCACGACCACGATCACCGCCGTCACATAGGTCATGCGCGTGGCCGCGCCCATGACTTCGTTGTACTCGATCAAACCGACATAACGCCAACCCAGGCCGGGCGATGTCCAGATATTGGCCATGTACCTGACCCCGTTGATTTCCACCTCGGTGGACCCCTGCGCGGTGGCGGCCAGTTTGGCGTAGGGCTCGCCCAGGTCCTTGAGCTGCTTGAAGCTGTGCCCGGCGTCACGCGGGTCGACCAGCACGGTGCCGTCTTCGATCAGCATCACGTAGCCGCTTTCGCCGAGCTTGATGCTTTTGACCAGCTCGGTGAGGTTCTTCAGCGAAACGCTGACGACAAACACACCCTTGGCCTTGCCCACCTCATCGAGCATTGCCCGGGCGGTACCGACCAGCGCCACAGCGTCCTTGTCATAGTAGTAAGCGGGCGTGCGCACCGTTTTGCCGGGGCTGGCCATGGCGGCCTTGTACCAGGGGCGCGAACGCGGGTCGTAGTTCGACAGCTGCGGGTCGTCCGGCCATTTCGCGTAGCTGCCATCTTCCAAACCGATGGACAGGATGGCGGCGGCCGGGTGGGTCGCGCCATAACGGGCAAACGCATCGATCACCTGGCGGGCAGCCGCTGGCAGAGGCTGGCTGGTGGCATCGGAGGTCTCATAGTGTTTTAGGCTTGCAACCGATGTGTATACAGGATCAACCGCCATTTGATCGACGTTCTGCTGAGACCCATCGAAAAACTGCCGGATATTACCGTCGATCTGGCGTATTTCACGGGTACTGCCATCGATAAACTGATCGACCGCCTGGGCCCGTATATTCAGCACCGATATCACCGCCACCAGGCTCACCGGGATGAAGGCGACCAATACAAAGGCAAGGACGAGCTTGTTTTTTATTTTCATTGCGACAATCACCATCCGCGCAAGTGGGGTGCGAATGGCCAGACTACACGGACAAATAGCGATTTGCCACCAAGCCTGTTCCAGGAGATCACGAGGTATATCCGCCGATTTTTTGTATACAAAAAATTCAATAACTATCTGACTATAAGCCTCGAATACAAGGCCTCCCTCTTTATGCTGCAGTTTGGATGAGCTGACTCCCGTATCAGCTCAAATCAGCCCATCTCCGAGCTGATTTGAGCCCTGTCGGGTCGAGGCCGGCCGCCCTGTGCAAGCGTCATTTGCGTTTCAACATTTTCGTGACATCCCCCCGCAATGGCATTAGCATCAAAAGACAAATGATGCCATTTAGCTATCATTCTGGACTTGATCGCGCATTCCATGGAACAGGATCTCGCTTGAACACTCTCTTTTCTTTTGCCAAGGCCATGCTTGCTCCAGGCCTGCAAAAAACCGTGCGCGAACCAAAAGATCACCCCGCTATCCGTTTACCCACGCCCTCCCGGGAAAGTTATCGCGCCGATACCAGCTGCCAACCTGTGAAAACAGCGTCTGGCGCTTTAGTGCGCGCGAAACAAACGTCCAACCGTATTTTGCTTTGCCTGATGACTGAAGTTCTTAACGGCATTTCGGTGCAACGGCGTTTTATACAACCGCATTGAAATGGACTTGAGATGAGTAACGCATTTCGCTTCACAGCGCTTGCCAGCGCGCTGCTGCTGGCTTCCGGCTGTTCTACCGGCCAGTTCGATCAACTGGGCAAGAACTATGGCACGGCCATCTTGTGCGGCGCCGGACTGGTTGCCGGCGGCGCGGCGGGTTATGCCCTCAATGGCAAGAAAGGCGCGTTGATTGGCGCCGCCGCCGGCACAGCCGTGGGCTGTTACGCCGGGTCCGTGTGGCAAAGCCGGATGCAGGAGCTGGACCGCATCGCCAAGGAAGAGAACCTGAAGATCAGCTCGCAACCCCTGCAGACCGCATCGGCCACACCGAATGCGGCCCCGGTAGATGCAGGCGTCGTGACGCAGATCGAAGACTCGGGGATGTTCGCGACCGGCTCCGATCAGCTCACGGTCAGTGGCCAGCGCAGCGTCAGCAAAATGGCCGCTGTCTATGCCAATGTCGACCCGAAACTGGTCAACACTCGACGCCTGCTGGTGGTTGGCCATACGGACGCCACGGGCAGCAGCGCAACCAATCAGTCACTCTCCGAACGCCGTGCGCGTACCGTAGGGAAAGCCCTGATGGCCGCAGGCATCCCTTCGACCTCGATCTTCTATCAAGGCGCCGGCGCTTCGCGACCGGTTGCAGACAACAGCACGCTCGAAGGTCGTAACGAGAACCGTCGGGTAGAAATCGCTGAGCTGACGTCGCAGGAAATGCTGGTACTGCGGGCCAAGGCCGAGCAATCCAACGCCAAGTACCTGGCCCACGGCACCTCCACGGCCAAACCGGTCAGCAAACCGGCCACACCGACAGTCGCGACGAGCCCAACAGCAGCAACCCCTCCTCCGACGCCCGTAGCCTCCACCAACAACGGTGCGAAACCGAGCGTGGACTTCGGCGGAGTGCCGACCTCCAGCATGCAGTGGAACCTGGGCCAGAACATCACACCAAAAAGCGGTGGTTTCAGCCTGCTGAGCAGCGCCTACGCCAACTCGATCCCGGTCGGCAGTTGCCAGGACGACATGCCACGCGAGAGCGGCGAGGTGAAGAGCCTGGCCACGGACAAACCCCTTGATGGTGTGAAAACCCGTGACTACCTGCCCGGTTACAACAACCGCGTATGGGCCAACACCGTCAACGGCAACCTGGTCACCATCTCGCCGGTTTCGATTCTTCGCGACGGCGCTGAAGTCGGTAAGCAGCCATTCATTCAAGTGGTGAAGGGGTATGACGACGGCAACCGCAAGGCACTGCCGAAGATGAACGCTGTCGCCAACACCTACGAAGGCGAGAAGCAGGTGCTGTATCGGGTGTTTATCAATGAACCCAAAGCACCAGTGGCCTGTATGGACATTGTCTTCAGCAAAGGCAATGCAACCGCGGAACGCGGTGCATTGTTCTACCCCGTCGGCGACCAGAGCTACACCGTTGCCTACGCGCCAGTCAGCACTCAGCGGTAAACAAAGGAGCAAATGAACGTGCAAGAATCCGCGATGGCTGCCTTCAAGGCCTTTATTGCTGCAAACGAGATGGCGATCATCAGCATCACGGCCCTCTTCGTGACGCTGTGCCTTCTGAAGTTTTACTGGGCGAAAGTCGGTTACTTCGCCATGCGTATCTGGCATGGCGTGCCGCTGATTGGCACGGTATCGCGCCTGGCGAGCAAAGAGCCGACCATCCGCCCGGATGGCTGGACCAGTTCAGAATACGACCTGTGCAACAGTTACTACGAAACCTACAACGAGGTCGACAAGAGCCCGGAGTTCTTCCGCCAATGTCAGGATTACCTGAAGAAGATCGGTGAAGCCGGCCGTCGACCTCGCCCGGCCTGGGTGTTTGTCCTGGCTGCCGTGCTGTTGGTCGTAGAAGCCATCGGCTTCGGTTATGTGCTGTCGGGATGGTTGAGTCTCGACGCCTCAGCCAGTGACAAACGCTACCAAGCCATTGGCGTGGCGATTTTGCTGGCCGTCATTTCCTGTGGTTTTGCCGAGGCAGCAGGTCATGCGATCCACCACAACAGCCTGATCAAAAAAGCACGTGCCTGGTGGCGTGGCGACGCCTCGGATTCGCGCTCCAACCACCTCAAGCAAATCGACTCGATCAACATCGAAGACAGCTTCAGCGACAACCAGGACAAGGACTACAACCGTATCCTGTCGCGCATCGCGACGTCCGTCGAAGTGGCGCCCAAGTACCTGCTGATCGGTGCCTTCGTTGCCATTATCCTGATCATGTCCGTGGCCGCGTTCGTGGTTCGTGCCAAGACCCTCGACAGCATTCAAGACGAGATGGTCAATTCGCTACGCGCAGAAAGCACGAACAATGCCGGTGCGACTCATGCCAGTCCATTCGAGCTGCCGGATGAATCCAAGGCCGTCAACGATTCAGCAGATAACAAGACCATCGACGACAAGATGCAAGCGATCAGAGAAGCCTCGCTGACCACTTACCTGATCCTCTCGGTGATCTACATCGCCATCCAGTGCATCACCTGCTGGCTGGCAACCATTTTCGGTTTTGCCGGCGTCCACTCGCGTCGCGCCTATGACTACACGCACAAATTCAACAGCGCCGATGAAATGGTCCGCTGGCTTGAACGTGAACGCACCAAGATCTCCGGCCATGCGGACCACAAGCTCAGCATGCTGCAGCAGAAGCTTTCCAGCCGTGACACCAACAAGGCTGAGCACCTGAACGCCATGAAGGGGGCCGCCATCCAGAAGCGTGACTTCAATGCTTATGTGACGGTTCGCCGCACTGCTGAAAAAAACCTGCGCAATAGCAATGAGCGGATCAACGCCACCCCTGCACCCGTCGTTGAAACGCCACCTCTGGTTGTGCCGGCGGCACAATCGGCGACACCGGTTCCAGCCCTGCAAGCGGCGATCGCGGCACTGCCCGAGCATGCACCGATTGTTTCAGCGCCCGTGTCGGTGCCGGCTGAGATCGATGCCAACAGCTTCCATGACCTGACCAGTGTCACCGATGAACAGTTGCCGACCCTGGCAAAAGCCCTGAAGCAGACCGAGGACGCCCTCAAGAGCATCCGTGATCAACAACTGCTGTTGAAGCAATTGGGCATCTTTAAAGTCGGCGGGGTCAACGCATGAAGGGGCTCAAGCTGCTCCTGCTGGCAGCCCTGGTAATGCCCGGCATCGCCATGGCCAGCGAGCGAAATGATCTGCAGAGCTGCTATGACACCGCACAACTGCCGGAGCTGAAACCGGTAGCACCAGGTCGCGAACTGATTGTCGTGGTGGATGAAACCGTCCCCGTTCCGGAAGACATCCAGAAGCAGGCCTGGGGACAGATCAGCCGCTTCGTACAGCCCGGCGACAGCGTCAAGCTCTACAGCTTTTCGGCATTCCTGCCAGGCGAATACCTGCGGCTGCTGTACGCCGGGAAGCTCGACAAGAAAGCGGAAGAAGACGCCCGGGACGATGCCAGCGCACGCAAGCTGCGCACGCTTGACCAGTGCCTGGCCAGCCAGCCAAGAAACTTTGAGGCCGGCTTCGGCAAACTGTTCGTCAAAAGCCTGCGGGAGGCTCGCGAGGATATCCCGCGAAGCGAAATCATGAACGCCTTGCGCAAGATCGGCGAAGACATCAAAGCCTCGGACAAGGCCAGCGATCACGTGGTGTTCCTGATCAGCGACATGCTGGAAAACAGTGACTACACCAGCTTCTACGCGAAAAACCAGATCAGGAATCTGGTCGTCGCCGACGAACTGAAAAAAGCCCAGACCCACAACCTGTTTGCCGACCTGTCTGGTGCTCGTATCTATGTCACCGGAGCAGGCCTGATCACCGATGGCGTCAAACAGAGTTATCGCTCAGGCAAGACCATGGACGCGCTGAATCAGTTCTGGGGCGAATACTTCAGCCACTCCAACGCCTCGTTGAGCGGTTTCGGCACACCGAGCCTGGGTGGGGATCTGAAGTAGTCCTGGGGCCGCTAGCCGGGCTAAATGGCCCGAGGGCTGATTTGAGCTGACACACCTGTCAGCCCGGATCAGCCCAGCACTCAGGCTTTCCTGGTCTTGGGCAACAACACCGCCAACACCCCGAACAACGGCAGGAACGAACACATCGTGTACACGTACTCGATGCCGTGAATATCCGCCAGATGCCCCAGCAACGCCGCACCGATCCCACCAAAGCCGAACATCAAACCGAAGAACACCCCGGCGATCATCCCGACATTGCCCGGCACCAGTTCCTGGGCGAACACCACGATGGCCGAGAAGGCCGACGCGAGGATAAAGCCGATCACCACGCTCAGCACGGTGGTCCAGAACAGGTCCACATAAGGCAGCATCAAGGTGAACGGCGCCACGCCCAGGATCGAGAACCAGATCACCGCCTTGCGCCCGATCTTGTCGCCAATCGGCCCACCGGCAAAGGTCCCCGCCGCCACCGCGCCGAGAAACAGGAACAGGTGCAACTGCGAGCTGGCCACCGACAGCTGGAATTTCTCGATCAGGTAAAAGGTGAAGTAGCTGGTGAAGCTGGCCATGTAGAAATACTTGGAGAACACCAGCAACCCGAGCACCACCAGCGCCCCGAGCACCCGATTCTTCGACAACCCGTGAGTAGCCTTCTGGCCCTGCTTGAGCTTGAACAGGTTCAGGTGCGCGCGGTACCAGCGGCTGATCCCGTAGAGCACGCCCAGGGCAAACAGCGCAAACAGGCCGAACCAGGCGACATTGCCCTGGCCGAACGGAATGATGATCGCCGCCGCCAGCAACGGGCCAAAGGCGGAACCGGCATTACCGCCGACCTGGAAGCTCGACTGCGCCAGCCCATAACGCCCGCCCGAGGCCAGGCGGGCGACCCGCGAAGCTTCCGGATGGAAAGTCGAGGAGCCAATACCAATCAAGGCCGACGCCAGCAGGATCAGAGGGAAACTGCCGACCTGGGACAGCATCAGAATCCCGATCAGCGTGCTGATCATCCCCATCGGCAGCAGCAAGGGTTTGGGATGACGGTCGGTATAAAACCCGACCCAGGGCTGCAACAGGGAAGCCGTCACCTGGAATGTCAGGGTAATCAGCCCGACCTGAGTGAAGGTCAGGCCATAGTTGGCCTTGAGCATCGGATAGATCGACGGCAGGACCGACTGGATCAGGTCGTTGATCAGGTGTGCCAGCGCCACGGCGCCGATAATGCGCATCACCAATGGACTGGTTTGCGGTGACACCGACGCCAGGGTCGAGCCTTCAGAGGTTTGAGTAAGGGCCATGAAGTGATTCCGTAACACGGATGGATGCACAGTTGCAGGTGCAGCAATGTGCCATTTTTCGGTGCAACCACGCCAGATGCTTGTTGAGCTAACAATCGAGTTTTTCTCGACGGAATGGCTGATAGCGTAACGCCATTGGTCTGAATCTTGCGTGCTCTGAGTGCTTACAGCACGCTCTCTTACAAAGGGGGCCGAGAATGGGAAGTTTCGCTACAACGGCTGACCTACAACGCCTCACTGCCAGACTTCCGAAGTATCTAATGACGGCACCCGTTACGATCGCACCAAAATCGTGCGCGGTGCCCTGAGGAGTAGTCGACCATGCACGCTTTTTTATCACCGGGGATTCGACTGCTGGGCCGCTTCGGGTTCGCCCGCAAGTTTCAGGTACTGTTCCTGTTGTTCATCGTCCCACTGATGGGCAGCCTGTACCTGATCGGCCAGGATTATCGCAGCAAGCTGGCACTGATCACTGAAGAGCGTGCCGGGGTCAATCAACTGCTGTCCCTCGACTCGCTGGACAACCTGCTGGAGGCCCAGCGCGATCGTGCTGCCCGTTGGCGCGCCACCGAAACCAATCGGCAGCCGACACCCGCCACCCTGGCGGCCATGGCGACGCTGGACAAGGCCCAACCGGAGATCAACCAGGCGGTCGAGGCACTGGGTCAAACCCTGCAAAGCGAAGGGGCCGATGCCGACACCCTGAAGCGCTACCAGGCCCTGCAAAGCGCCCTCGCCGGTCTCGACTCCGCCAGCCTGAGCAAGGTCGGCTGGTGGCCGGACGGCTATGATCGCTTCACCAACGCCCTGAGTTCGTTGCAGGCGCTGCGCGAGCAGATCGCCATGGACAGCCGCCTGATCCTCGCCCCGTGGATGGAAACCTACCTGCTCACGCAAATCGCCACCCAGCACGCACCGGACCTGATCGAACGGGTCGGCCGTCTGGCCAGTGTCGGCCAGGCATCCGTGGTCTCGGGCCAGTTCAGCCTGCAAAGCCGCCTGCAATTGAAAGACCTGCGCGGTCGTATCGGCGATGCCCGTGAACAGTTGACCAAGACCGGTAACCTGCTGGAAAGCCGCCTGCCGCCAGAGCTGCAAAACTGGGCCGAGCGTTACCATGCCAGCCTGAAACACCTGGACGACGGCCTCAAGGCGCTCGACGACGGCATGTTCGGCGGCAGCATCACTCTCAAGCCCGAGGGTTTCGAACAGACCCTGGACAAGATGCTGAGTGAACTCGCCAGCCTGCGTCAGGACAGCCTCACCTCCCTCGACAGCCGCCTGGACTATTACCACGGCGCGGCCATCCGCCAGTTCAGCCTGTTGGCGGCGATCTTCGGTTGCCTGCTGCTGGCGGCGCTGTACCTGTTCGTCTGCCTGCAAGCCTCGATCCGCCGTAGCGCCAGCGGCATCACCCTGCTGGCCGAATCCCTGCGCGACGGTAACCTCTGCCTGCAAGTGCCGGTGGAGGGGCGTGACGAACTCGCGGCCATCAGCACCGCGCTGAACGTCGCCGTGGTGCAACTGCGCACCAGCTTGCAGGGGGTCGACCACGAGACCCTGCAACTGAGCGCGGCCGTGCGCACCCTCAACACCCATTCCAGCGGCGCCCTCAGCGAGGTCGAGACGCAACAGGCGCAGATCAGCCAGATCGCCGCGGCGGCCACCCAACTGGCGGCCACCTCCCTGGGCGTGGCGCAGAGTTGCGAACAGGCTTCCGGCAGCGCCCAGAATACCCAGCGCATTGCCTCGGAAAGTAGTCGTGACAGCCAGCGCACCACCGCCAGCATCCAGCAGTTGAATCAGCGCCTGAACGAAACAGCGGAAGCACTGGGCCGGGTCAGCGAGCAGGGCCAGCAGATCCAGTTGGTGGTCGACACCATTCGTGGCGTGGCCGAGCAGACCAACCTGCTGGCCCTGAACGCCGCCATCGAAGCTGCGCGGGCTGGCGAGCAAGGACGTGGCTTTGCGGTGGTGGCGGATGAGGTACGCAGCCTGTCGCAGCGCACGCAATCGTCTACCGCACAGATCGCCAGCACCGTCGACAGCCTGCGCTCCACGGTCAGCCAGGCGGTGACCTTGATGGAAGCCGCCTGTATCCAGGCCGAGACCGACGCCCAATCGGTGACCGGACTGGGCCAACGGCTGGTGGAAATCGCCGGAGCGGTACAGACCGTCACCGACACCCTGGCGCAGATCGCCACGGCGGTGGACGAGCAGGCGAGCACGGCGGATGAGGTCAGCGGCAATATCCAGCAGATCGACCAGGCGGCCGTACGGCTGCTGGAAGGGGCTCGCGCGGTCAACCGTGCGGCGGACAGCCTGAGCGAAGGCAGCAAGGCTCTGAGCGACAATACCGGGCGTTTCCGCCTGAGTTGAGACGGCGTTGGCCCACGGTTTTCGCCGTCGGGCCTTAAGCGGTTGATAGCGTAGAGAAAATTTTCAGATATTTGCTTGACACAATATCGTTACCGGCGAATAATGCGCGCCACTTGGCTACATAGCTCAGTTGGTTAGAGCATAGCATTCATAATGCTGGGGTCCGGGGTTCAAGTCCCTGTGTAGCCACCAAGTACTAAAAACGGCTTACCGAAAGGTAGGCCGTTTTTTTATGCCTGGAAAAAAGTGGTGGGATTGGCGTTTCAATAACCGCTTTCGTTGTTTCGATTATTTCCCGAGATCAGCAAGACACCTCCCTTTCCCTTGCCTGAAATTTCCTAGAAGCCTCCACCCTGTTGTACCGGCCCATTTCAATAGCTAGCCTTGAGTCGTCACCGCCAAATCAGTGACCGGGTTTAGCAGCCCAAAGTCGATTGGCGCACATTGGAGATTCTTCATGTTCAAGGTACGTCAACGCCAGCTCAATCCTCGACTCCGCTGCCGCCACCACCTATGAAAATGCCGACAACCTCACAGGCGCCAACCGTAAGGTGGCAATGGGCATCGTGCATCTGATTGAGCTTGCACAGAGGCAGGTGGACTCTGTGATTGAAGAAACTGCCGTGTTGGACTGACAAGAGCAGAGCGATGGGAGATGCGGGCTAAATGTCCTGAACCATCGCTATTAGCAACACAAAAAGCCCCAGGCACTTTTAATGCTCCGGGGCTTCTTATTTCTCTGCTCGAAACAATTCGGTAGTGGTGAGCAAAATACCTTGGGCAGATGCTCATCAATCTCCGTTTGGTATCGCTCGACCTCCCCCGACAGCGGCAACCGGATTGGGATGCGGGATGTATTTGGCGTTGAGAAGCGGTGCCGACTTCAAGCAGATCCAGCCGCTCTCACCAGCGTCTCCAGCCGCCAGGTATTTGGTATTGATTTTTACCAGAAGCCATCCACCGCGCCGCGCCCATTTGGCCGAGTTTCGCGCAACAGATGTAAACTCAGGCAGTTTCTCTTGAGGAACCCCGGGTCGCGATCCACCTACCTGGCTAATCACTTGCTCTAGCGTGGGTTTCCCACAGGCCTCGTTTTCAGGCTCTCCACCAGCGCTGCCGGCATTGATTGCAGTTAAACAGCTCTCCTGCCCTCCACCCCTCACCAACCAAACATCTATATGTTGATTTTTCGCGATAGCATTTTCAATCAATATGCTCCTGGTCACTATAGCGTCAAGGTAGGTGATACGCCCCTCCTCGTTCAGTATGGCAGGAGCTTTTGGTGCCTCCTTCTTTTCCTCTTCCCCATCCATAATGCCGCCCGACGTCGCCCTATGTAAGAAATGCGAGTATAGATGGCTGTCGTCGTACCGAAACAAGACTGATCGAAAATGGATAACGAAAGCCCCGATCCAAGCAAAGCTTGTCGTTCCCGCCCTACCCTGCACCGCCCATACACTCGGCGGTACTCGCAAGAGACGTCCCCGCCTGCTGGACAAGCTTTCGCCATTCCTCACTGGTGATGAGATCCGCGCGCTCCATTTCGTCGGCCCTCTTCAACAGCATGAAATATTTATCCTCCACACGTGTTTCGTTTACGGCCAGAGTGAATAGCTTGCGCCAGGCTGTCATGGCCAGTCTTCGCTGCGCTTCTCTCATTGCGGCCTCTAATTCGTGGTCTATAGAGGTAGAGGTCAAGCCGATGGCAGTGTTCAATGCAACATCACGCCAGGCGACCAATGGTGAAGGTACGCCACGAATGCTAAAAATCAGGCTCGGGCTCGTCATGCACTTATTCTCTTTTAACTATCGACAAAGCCTCCTTACAAGCAATACAAAGCCCCAAGGCACTCGCCATGTTCCAGGGATTTTTTATTTATAAAAATACAGGGATGACCGACATAAAAACAACTACAGTTCTAACAGCGGCCACGACTCACCTTCAATAAAGTTAAACGCTCACTGACACAACATGTTGAGTCTCATACACAGGCCGGTTCTCTTTCACCTCCACGCCAGGATCAAAAGCAAGTTAAACAGTGTACAAAAAACGCCACACAGACCCGACATGACGCAGATAAATCAGACAAAGTGGTGGTGTTAACCTCAGGTTGTCTTCGGGACTATCCCGCAGCCGGCCCCTCTGAATGGTCAAATAATTCAGAGACTACAAATGACTACCTGCGCCTCTTGTTCCGACTCACGCAGGCTTTCCCAGTATTCCGGAGGTAACGATGTCCATCGGTGCAATCTCAGCTTCGATTTCAACCCCCACCACCGCCACTACTCAAGCCGCGACTACCGCAGCGAGCCAGTCGGCTACGCAATCCGCGACTGCCAGCACCACCGCTAGCGGCACCACGGCAACCCATAAGCACCATCACCGCCACGCCGAACAAAGCAGCAGCACCAGTAGCAACAGCGAGAGCACAACCGCATCGGCCAAGCCTTCTGTAAGCGGCAACGGCCAGAGCATCGGCGAGACCATCAGCGTCACTGCATAAGTGCTGTTGAAGTCCGTCAAAACAACAAACCCCGCTTCGGCGGGGTTTGTCGTTATACGGTAGGACCTGCGTCATCAAGCACGTAGCGATGACTCACAGGCGCCTAACGTGTTGGAACCGGCTGGTAGTAGTAGCCCGGCGGCGGCGGCGGCGGCGGTGCCTGGTAGTAAACCGGCTGCGGTTGCTGGACGTATACCGGCTGCGGCTGAACATAAACCGGTTGTTGAACGTAGACCGGAGGCTGGGAGTTGGCGACAACCGTCCCCACTACCGCGGCGCCGACCACGCCACCCAGGACGGCCGCGCCCCAACCGTACCCACCACGGGCCTCAGCCTGCCCCGCAACGGCGAGTACGCCCAGGAGCACGACGGCTATTTTTGCTCTTGAGAGCGGAGTAATCATGATAAGTCCTCTTTTTGCACCGAACCGGCTATTTTATAAACTCTCCGGGAATATCTATCAGACCGTTTTTTCCGGGTAATACGTCACGCGCCAAAGTAAATACTTGGTAAATCCTGTACCCGATTTGTTACCTGAAACTTTCCATCGCTGCCCGGCAGTTCCAAGAATGCAGAAATCACCCCATAAATGAACTGATTACGCCATTTCAACGCCAACTTCCGACCACTTTTCTTGTATATAAATCGATACCCGATATAAAAATCAGCACGCCCTATCGAATGCACCAGGGTGACGGAGGCATGCCTATACCCTCGCGCCCATCATTTTGACCACGCCTCGAGGGAATGGAAAGCGGCAGGCGACGAGGCCAGAGCCAAGGCTGATGCCCTGCACGGTGTCATCAAAGCGCCTCATTCCCCCCGATAGATGTCTGCTACTGTCAGCGGAACTCTGCATGGATGGCCATTGATGGATACTCAGAACACTGCTCTGCTGAAAGACCTTCTGTCCGCGCGGCGAAGTGTCAGGACCTTCACTGAGAAGCCCCTGAGCTTGACCGCTCTGGACGCGTTTCTTTATGCCGGACAGGGCCGCACTTCTAAGGACGGGAAGCGAACCGCACCCTCCGCGCACGCCCTGCATCCACTCACCTTGAGGGTGGTTGTGCGTCAAGTCGAAGGGCTAGTGCCCGGGGTATACCTGTACGACTCCCCGACAGGAAAGCTCTCCCGAATCGGCGATCTGATCGATCAGGGGACGCTGAGCTCAGCGGCTTTAGGTGATGAACAGTGGTTGGAAGACGCCCCAGCCGTCATCGTCATCGTCGCCCAGCGGGAAGTGGCCATTGATCGTTTCGCGGAGCAACAAGCCGACGGCCTGAGGGGAGCACGCTACGTTGATTTCGAAGCTGGGGCAGCCGTTCAAAATATGTATCTGGCTGTCACGGCAGCAGGTCTGGGCGGTGTGGTCGTGATGGGCTTTGATGACCTCAGGATGAAGGAAGCCTTGCGCCTTGAACGTCCTCTTTTTCCGGTCGCCCTTTTCTGCGTAGGGCATCCTCTCAAATAGAACGACGGCGCGAGGGTGTCAGCCAGGCCCGACCTTTTTGCCGCGCAAACAAAACAGGTCCCGTTTTCAGGCGGGACCTGCGTCGCCAGGGACCTGGCAATGACCAGCGAACCCAAAACCCTTAACGCGGCGCCGGAATCGGTTGTGGCGCGTAGTAGTAGCCCGGAGGCGGTGCCTGGTAGTAGACCGGCGGCGGTTGCTGGATATAGACCGGCTGGGGTTGGACGTAGACCGGTTGTTGAACGTAAACAGGCTGCGAGTTGGCAACGACCGAGCCCACTACGAGACCGCCGACCACGGCACCCAGCAGGGCCGGACCACCCCAACCCCAGCCTCCACCGTGGCCGTAACCATAACCGTACCCACGGGCGTCCGCCTGCCCTGCAATGGCGAGTACGCCAACGAGCAGGACGGCCACTTTCATTTTTGAGAGTCGACTAATCATGATAAGTCCTCTTCTTTGCACTGAACCGGATTTAATAATATCTCCGGACATACTTTTCAGACAGTTCTTTTTGATGAATTCGTAACGCACCAAAGTAAAGACTAGGTAAAGTTTGTAGCCCATTCGTCACTTAACACTGAAACCGAATTAAATACCTGTATCGGGCGGTTTCATGAATACGAAAATAAACCCACAAATGAATGGCTTCCGCGCTTCCATGCTCAACTTTTGACACCTTTATATGTATATAAAACCATACTTCATATTGCCATGATGGCACTTGCGCAGTCGCCCGCCCTGGTCGTGGCCGCACGGGTCGAGCACAGGCTTGACAAGCAGGGTCGAAGCGGTCGATCCTAATTGAAGATGATGATCATCATCCTCACGAACTGCACGAAGCGATGATCCGTCACCTTGCTAGCGCCCTGATCTCGCCAACCCCTTCCAAGGATTCAACCTCATGGCTACCTCATTCACTCAATTCAAGATCGCCCAGCCGGGCCCCGGCTACTGGCGTGTCACGTTCAGCAACCCACCGATCAACCTGATCAATCCGGAAACCATTCTGGAGTTGCAGACACTCGTCGGCCTGATCGAATCCGACAAGGATTTGCGCGTCGTAGTCTTCGACAGCGCCCACGCGGACTTCTTCTTCAGCCGCTACGACCTTGCCCGGGCCGCTGAAACCCCTGTCGCACCAGGCCCGACCGGGTTGCCGGCGTGGATCGACCTGACGACGCGGCTGTCCCAGGCCTCGGCCGTCAGCATCGCGCTGATCCGCGGGCGCACCCGCGGCGGCGGCAGCGAGTTCTCGCTCGCCTGTGACATGCGCTTCGCCAGTATCGAGAAAGCCATTCTGGGGCAGCCTGAAGTGCCCGCGGGCGTGTTGCCGGGCGGCGGCGCGATCGAACGTCTGCCCGCGCTGGCTGGTCGGGCCCGGGCACTCGAGATCATCCTCGGCGGTGACGATTTCGACGCACTGACGGCGGAGCGCTATGGCTGGATCAATCGTGCGTTACCGGATGCCGAGCTGGACGCTTTCGTCGACCAGCTTGCCAGACGAATCGCCTCGTTCGACGGTCAAGCCCTGGGCGAAGCCAAGCACCTGGTCAATCGCCATAGCCTGCCCGAACCGAGCGACCTGCTCGAGTCCATGCAGACCTTTCTCAAGGCGACAACCTGGCCGTCCACCCAGGCCCGGGGCGTGAAGATTCGCGAACGCGCCGTCGGGCTGGGCCTTGAGTTCGAGCTGCGCATGGGTCACCACCTGGGTAACGTGTGACCGTGCACAACAGCGCTTCAGGAAACTCATCAAGGACGATGAGCCTCCAGCTTTGCAGCGATGATGAGTACAATCCTCTTTCTCAGGCGCAGAGATCGAGGATGTTTCCAGATGGGTAATTCAAAGGCGGACAAAGCGCAGAGTCATGCACGCATTGTGCAGGTCGCTGCCGCCCGGTTTCGCGAAGCCGGTGTCGAGGGCATCGGCGTCGCTGACCTGATGAAGGACGCCGGGCTCACCCACGGTGGTTTTTACCGGCACTTTGGCTCTCGCGAAGAACTGGTGGCCGAAGCCGTCGAACACGCGTTGCACGACGGCAGCCAGGCGGTGGTCGCCATCGCCAACAGCACGCTGGACAGACCCGCCTTGTTGGCCGTCCTGGTGGATGGTTACCTCAGTGCCGCGCACCGCGATGGCTTGGCGACCAGTTGCGCCGTGACGACCCTGGCCGGTGACGTATCGCGCTGTAATGATCGAACCCGCTCGGCCTACACACAGCAAGTCGACACCTACCTGAAACTGCTCACCCAACTGGTCGCGAGCGACCAGCAGCCATCACGTCGGGTAAAGGCCATCGCCGCACTGTCCGCGCTGGTGGGCGCTGTCTCGCTGGCCCGTGCGGTGAACGACGAAAAGCTCTCCCAGGAAATTCTCAAGTCGGTTGCTGACGAGCTGAAAGCGCAGCTGGGGTGATGTCGGCGGGCGAGTGACAGCGAGGCCCCGTCGATCAGGCTGGAACACCCAGGATGATATGAGAGGCCTTGATCACCGCGGTGGCGCTCACGCCAGGAGCCAGCCCCAGTTCCGCGACGGCTTCACGGGTCACGATCGAGAAGATCTCAGTACCGCCCGGCAGGCGGATGACCACTTCGGAATTGACCGCGCCGTCGCTGACACGCGTCACCGTACCGCTCAGGCAGTTGCGCGCCGACAGGCGGATATCGCTGGACTCGGTCATCAGCATCACCCAGGGCGCCTTGATCAGGGCGACCGCTTCCTTGCCGACCGCAATGTCCAGGCTCTTGAGGCTGGCCATGGTGACGACCGCGACCAGTTGCTCGCCGCCCGTGAGGGTCAGCACCACCTCGGCGTTGACGGCACCATCCTGCACTTGGCTGACCGTACCTTTGAACACGTTGCGCGCACTGACCTTCATTGAGCGGTTTCCTTGTTATCGAAGAGTGAATCTACCCGCCATGATCAGAACTTGCGTTGTGTGAATGCAACCATAGCGATCAAAGAGGGCCATCTCCACTCCTCGGTCTTGTCAGTCATCTTCTTCAAGCTGCAACAACGCACTCAGCGTCTGGCGCTGCCTGATCAGACGATGCTCGCTACCCGCCACCAACACCTCCGCCCCATGGGTACGGCTATTGTAGTTGGACGACATGGAGGCGCCGTAAGCGCCAGTGGTATGGAAAACCAGGTAATCGCCAACCTCGGCGGCGGGCAGCAAACGAGACTCGACGATCCCGCCCTCGGACTGGGTGAAAACGTCGCCTGACTCGCAAAGAGGCCCGGCGACAACGGTGGCCCGCATGGGCAACGGCTGATCGCGCCGAGTCAGCAGCGAGATCTCGTGATAGCTGCCGTAGAGCGAGGGGCGCATCAGGTCATTGAAGCCGGCATCCACCAGGGTGAAATGGTTACCGCCCATCGGCTTGGTGGCGCGCACCTCCGATACCAGCACACCGGCCTCCGCCACCAGAAAGCGTCCCGGCTCGATTTCCAGGCGCACCGGATGACCCAGGTGGCGTTCAATCTGCTTACGGGCTTGGTCCCACTGGGCGAAGTAATGATCGACATCCACAGGCTGCTCGCCCGTTCGGTAGGGTACTGATAAACCGCCACCGGCTGAAATGGCTTCGATATCCTGGTCCAGGCCCACGACCAATTCGGCCATGGTGCTGCACACTTGTTGCAGATGCTGGTAATCCACCCCGGAACCGATGTGCATATGTAACCCCACCAGGTGCAGACCGTAGTCCCGAACCAGTGTCAGGGCTTCTTTCAACTGGGTGTGCCAGATTCCATGCTTGCTGTTTTCGCCACCGGTATTGGTCTTGCGACTGTGCCCGTGACCGAAGCCCGGGTTGATCCGCAGCCATACGCGGTGACCAGGGGAAAGCGGCCCTACCTGATGAAGCATGTCGATGGAGCCGATATTGACCTCGACCTGCGCCTCCACTACTCGCTGCAAAGTGGCCCGATCAAACACATCGGCCGTGAACACGATACCTGCCACCCCCTCCACAGAATCGGTACTGAACCCGGCCTGCAGCGCCCGCTCGATCTCGCCGAGAGAAACCGCATCCACCCGCGCCCCGGCCTCGCGTATCAAACGCAGGATATGGAGGTTGGAACAGGCTTTCTGGGCAAAGCGCACCGTATCGAATGCAGCCAACTGCTGGATGCGCTCTTGAATCAAGCGGCCGTCATACACCCACAAGGGAGTGCCGTGCTGCTCGGTCAGTTGCAGCAGCAGGTTATCAGCAAGGGTTTTCATATCAGCAGGCCTCAGGCAAGCAGTGCGCGCAGCGATAGGCTATCGCGCTGTTGGCAGCATGATGGAGAAAGACGAGCCAGTCATAAAATATCAATATTCAGCAAGACCATTCATTTATGATATGACCTTCAAAACCGGTGAGCCCAGGCCCATGTCCGCCACGTTGCGTCATATAGAAGTGTTCAGGGCCGTGATGACCTCCGGCAGCGTGACGGAGGCCGCGGCCATGCTGCATACCTCCCAGCCGACGGTCAGTCGCGAACTGGCGCGATTTGAGCAACTGACTCAACTCAAGCTGTTTGATCGTGTGCGCGGCCGTCTGCGACCGACCGCACAGGCCCTCTCGCTGTTCGAGGAAGTACAACGGGCCTATTTCGGCTTGGGGCGGATTCTCAATACGGCGGCGTCATTGCGCGAGTTCGAGCAGGGTCAACTGTCCATTGCCTGCCTGCCGGTGTTCTCGCAATCCTTGCTGCCCAAGGCGTGCCAGCGTTTCGTGACGCAGTTCCCCAAGGCGAGCATGAGCATCACGCCGCAGGAATCACCGCTGCTGGAGGAGTGGTTGTCGGCTCAGCGCTACGACCTGGGGCTGACCGAAGTGACGAATGCACCACCGGGGACAGAGTTGTCGCCCTTGATGACGGTGGATGAAGTCTGCGTCTTGCCGACCGGCCATCCGCTTCTGGAAAAACCGGTGCTGGCACCTGAGGACTTCGCCTCGAAACCTTTCGTCAGCCTGTCCAGCCTTGATAGCTACAGGCAGCAGATCGACGAGGTTTTCCGCCAGGCCCAGGTCGAGCGGCACATGGTACTGGAGACCCACAGTGCCGCTTCGGTCTGCGCCATGGTTCGCGAGCGTGTCGGCCTGGCCATCGTCAACCCACTGACGGCCCTGGACTTCGTCGGGCAAGGCCTGGAGGTCCGCCCGTTCACCGTCTCGATCCCCTTTACCGTTAGCCTGATCAAACCCTTGCATCGGCCGGCTTCCAGGCTGGTCAGTCTGTTTGAAGAAGCGTTGCGGGAACAGGCTGCGGTGGTTGAAGCCCGATTGGCGGCAATCAGTGCTCATTCAAGAGTGAACTTGTAGAATTCGGGCTTTGATGCTCTTACTGGCTACAAGGGTGTACGAAATTGTTCGATGTATTGGCCGAAATGATTTTTCACGCCATTTGCTTTCCCGTCGGCTGGCCCATCGTGAAACTGGTCACACGAGGCAAGTATCCGGCAAAGCAATCATGGTTCGCTGATACACCGCAATCCGAATGGACTGCTGCGGTGGGGGCTGCTGCCCTGGTGGTCGCCATGATGGCGGCCCTGAAGCAGTTTGTTTTCCCATAACAACACCTTCATGTCCAAACTCGCAAAGCGTCAGAGCAGCTTTCCCCTTCTTGATTTACAGACCATTCGCGCTTGACGATGGCGTCAGCAGTGAATACCCTTGTCAACAGAGCGCGAAATCGACTGCCTTGCAGGGCAACAGGCGACGTAGGTACCTCGGCGATGCTGCAAAGTCGGCGTAAGGTGAGACCTCTCATCCCATTTCCTGAGGATGCTAATATCAGGATTCAATTCCCAAAGGGCAGCTTCTCAAAGCTGCCCTTTTTCTTTGCCTTCCAACTCGTAACGCCGATACAACAACTCGCCTTGGCGATGCTTGTTCATCGACCTTGAGGGGGCATGAAAGAAATTCCAGAGAATGTGTCCTCGCTGAATGTCTACCACTACGATCATGTCGTTTTTGGCTTCATAGGCATTGATAAATGCCAATCGATGCCCGCCATGGGTATATGCAATGCGCCATACCTCAAAAGGGCCTGTCAGGGTATCCAGAGCGTGTCTAACATAGCGTTCCCGCGAATCTGCACGCTTCTCAACAATATGATTCAAACTATTGCGCGGCACGCACGCTGTACCTACTGGCGTTTCAAAATAGACGGAGGCAAGTGAAACGTCAGTGAATCCGAAATGCTCACGAAGAATAGCAAGCGCTCCGTCAAAATTATCAGCGCGCGCAACCTCCTCAAGTGCGGGAGATCTTAGCTCTCTGGTGAGTTTTCGAAGATCGGGCAAATCAAAATCAAACCACTTGAGCTGACCTGGCTCTTCCCTGACCTGTAGGCTCGCATCTGTAGTCATTAAATGTATTCAACGATTGCTGGACACCTAGACCAGCATCAACTTTGCCGTAAACTTACGCACATCTTATCATTTAATTGCTAAAACCTCTTACCCACCCAACTCGCACAAACAGACAAGACAATTCCCACACACAAAGCCAGAAACACCCATATTGACCGCTAACAAAACTTCCAGCATTTAATATTAAAACATCAATCAGAATGAAGAAAGTTAACTCATAACCATAGCTCAGACCACATCAGCCTGAGCCCTTGGTGTGTGCAATTTTCAGATATGAAAAGCCTGCCGCCCCACCAACAACCATTTGCCGTGCTGCTTCTGCCAGACCTGGAAGTTTTCGATCTCGGTGGGAATCAGCTCGCTGCCCTTGATCGCCTGTCCCGAAAAGTGATGACGGACGAAAGCCACGTCACCTGACAGGGTGATGGTCTGGTTCTGCATCTCCAGCGTCTTGAACGCACTTTTCCCGGTTTCGATATCGCCGATAAAATCTTTCTTGCCCTGCACCTTCCCGCTGGAATGCCCGTAGGTCAGGTTCTCGGAGGTCAGTGCTTTCAGCTCGGGAATGTCCCTGTTCAACATGGCCTGGGTCAGATGGTCCACCGCGGCGGCAACCTCCTTCTCTCCCGCCGAAGGGGCAGCAGCTACGTAGCCACTGAAGAGGCACAGGAAACCAATAAGCAATTTGATCTTTTTCATGGGGCATTTCCTTGTTGTTATGGGCACGGGAGACAAAAGGACCTGACACCGCCTCGGGCCACTGGCGCCAGGCATCACGATGGATGCCTGGATACGCGCGTCAAGCGGGAGCGGTTGTCGTTGCCGACCATATCGTCAGTCATCGTACAACACAATAACCTTTTGCCGGACAATGCCACCGACGCAGCAGTGCCAGGGCCCAGGGCGCTGCCGCCAGCCCTCCCCTCAATGGGGAAACCCGGCCTCCACGCTTCGGCACAGAAGCTCATTGGCCTGCCTCAGATTACCGGGCTGGCTTGAGTGAACGATCCAGATATCCATGTCGAGCGCGAAATCATCCAGGTTGATGACCGAGAGTTCGTTGACGTACGGGCTTGTCTGCAGAAGATGCCTGGGAATCAGCCCAAGCCCCAGGCCGGCCGCGATCATCCGCATCTGGATAGCCGCGCCATGGGTGTCCACGCCAAGCTTCAGCCTGCGTCCTTGCCCACCCATCGCCGCCTCCAGTGCTGCCCGATAACCGCAGCCCACGGGATTGAGGATCCATTCCTTGCCACACAGACTGCCGATGTGGGTCGATGCGTCGACGAGGGGATGCTGCTTGCTTTGAACCACGAGGATCTCGAGGGTGGCGATTTTCCGGCCACTCAATCCTGGAGGCAGGCCACTCGGAGCCGGCTGCATAAGCGTCGCCGCATCGAGCTCGCCACGAGCCATCAGTTGTTCGAGTTCAGAGCTCCAGCCGGTGACCAGCTGCATTTCCAGGTTCGGGAAGGCGTGTTTCACCGCCGTCACCATCTCGAACACCACCGCATCGGCGACGATCTGGGTGAACCCCACGCGAAACCTGCCGCTTGGCCCCGCGTCTTCACGAGCGATGCTCAACAGCGAATCCGCCTCCCTCAACAAGTCTGTCGCCTGCTGGTAAATCCGCTGGCCCATGGCCGTGGGAACAGGCGGCCTGCTCGTGCGATCGAACAAGGTGACACCCAGGGACTGCTCAAGATGCTGGATCCGCCGCGACACCGCGGACTGCGTCAGGCAAAGGGTCTCGGCGGCCCGGGTCAGGGAAGCGCACTCGATCACGGCGGCAAAGGCCTTGAGGTCCTCGAATAGCATGCTTATTACTCATCATAATTTCAAAAATTATGCGCTTTATGAATCATGAGTTCCAGCTTAGCTTCGTGACACGCGCCGTTGATGGTTTGGCCGTACCACCCACTCAAAAGGATTGCCCCCATGCCTTTAGCCAGAATCGATGTAGCTGCCGACACCTCCCCCGAAACCGTTGCCGCCATCAGCGATGTGGTTTACGAGGCCATGATCCAGACCGCCAATGTTCCTGAGCACGACAAGTTTCAGGTCATCAACCGCCATGCCAAGGATGAACTGATCTACCCGGCCGCCGGTTACCTGGGTATCACCTACACGCCGAACATCGTCTTTATCCAGGTGACCTGGAATGCCGGACGAACGGCTGAGGTCAAGAAGGCGTTCTACAAGGCGATAGCCGAGGGTATTCACACCAGGACCGGGCTGCGCAAAGAGGACGTGTGGATCAACCTGATCGATGTAAAACGCGAGGACTGGTCGTTCGGCAACGGCGAGATGCAGTACGCGCCAACCGAATGAGATGACATTTTAAATATTGGGGTGGCGCATTCAATACGTCGCCCCATTGGCGGCTACACTACAAAGCACGGCCGCCTATCATTCGTTCAATTGATAGTAACCATCAAGGAATGCAAGTTCTGTTTTTCTGTCAAAGGAGGAGGATAGCGTCATGCCGAACCGACTTCAGAAGGAAAACGCGCGATGAGAATTTCTACCTTGCTGGCTCTTGTCGCCGTATTGACCGGCGGTTTCCTCGCCACCGCTCCTGCCTATGCGGCCGACGACCAATCCTGCCATTTCCTCCCGGTGGCCGACAGCGCCGCCAGCCTGAAGCACGCCCAATCGGTGGGGGTGCTTTACAGTGAAAACACCGTCAGCACCCTGCAGTACCTTGAGCGCTACCACAGCGTTGCACTGAGCGGCGCGAAGAATGCAGCCCTGGACCCACGCATCAGCGACGCGTTCGTCAACAGCTCCGATCCGAAGCTGGCCATCGACTGGCTCATGGGCTCGTTGCAGAAACAGTTCGCCTCGGTAACCGTCTACGACAACCTTGATGCGCTGGTAAAGGCCCGTCCTGATGTGGTGGTGATGCTCGACACCTACAGCCGCCTGGTGACCAAACGTAATAGCCAGTTCGAAGCGCGTTTCGTCGCCACGTTCTACGACGCGAACCTGCAGTACATCGGCAAGGCCGAAGGCTTCGGTGGCAAGGAACTGCCTTCGGTCTGGGTCCATGGCAAGGCCGCGCCGGAGATTGCCGCGCAAATCAATCAGCAACGCGATTTGCAGGTCAACGCCCTGAAGCAGTTCGATGCCTCGCTCAAAGCCTTGGTGACCACCGGTGAAACCGATCGGGTCGCCACCAACTGATTCCATACATCGCCCGGGGGAGCCACGCTCCCCCTTCTCTTTTAACAGTCATCTTCCGATAGCCGGATACAGGCTGATTGGCGTCAGTGCGAGTACCTTCGAACACGACACGATTAAACATTAAGATTCGCATTTAAGAACATAAGCGAACTGCACACGAAACAAATTTTCAATCGCCCTGATTATTTAAATAGCCTATATATCCCTTAAACTTTTAAGTATGCTTTATTCCTTGATCACGCCTGTTTCAAGGCGAACGCCAATGATTGCCAATCACCTCAAAACCCGCACCTGGTTAGCCGGAAAGCCTTGACTGTCGCGGGCTGAGAGTCATTTGCAAATAAGGGAAGAAGTTTCCAATGAGCGATGAAAAGTTCTCCGCCGAACACGAGGACGAACGCTACAGTCCTGCCGAACGTGCGACAGCGGCGTCCCGTTGTACGTGGGTCAGTGTCGGCGTCAATCTGGCGTTGTCCTGCATTCAGATCATCGTCGGTATCCTGTCGAAATCCCAAGGCCTGATCGCCGACGGTATTCATTCCCTGTCGGATTTGATTGCCGACTTCGTGGTGTTGTTCGCCGGTCATAAAAGCAAGCAGGACGCCGACGAAGGCCATCCCTATGGACACCTGCGCTTTGAAACCGCCGCCTCGATGATCCTCGGGCTACTGCTGCTGGCCGTGGGCATCGGCATGATCGGTTCGGCCGTGCTCAAGTTGCAAACCCCGGAATCCATCCAGAAGGTGCATATCACCGCGCTGTGGGTGGCGGGCGCCGCGCTGGTGACCAAGGAGCTGCTGTTTCGCTACATGCTCGCGGTGGCGAAGAAGGTGAAGTCGAGCCTGCTGGTTGCCAATGCCTGGCATGCACGCTCGGATGCGGCCTCGTCGCTGGTGGTGGGGGTCGGTATTGTCGGCAACCTGGCGGGCTACCCGATTCTTGACCCGATTGCCGCGCTGGTAGTCGGTGGCATGATTGCCAGGATGGGTTGGTCGTTCGGCTGGAACGCCCTGAATGACCTGATGGACAGCGCCGCCGATGAAGAAGAGGTGGCATCCATTCGCACCACGCTCCTGGAAACCCCTGGCATCAAGGGCGTGCACGATGTACGCACACGCAAGATGGGCGACATGCTCACGGTCGATGCGCACATCGAAGTCGAGGCCTCGATATCCGTTGAAGAAGGGCATGCGATTGCCGTGGCCGCCCGTGAAAACGTCATGCTGCGTCATCGGGTCCTGAACCTGATGACACACATTGACCCCTGGCATCGGCCGGACCTGGACCATCTCGCCCCCTCCAGATCCTGAGCCTGAAACCAGACAGCGTTTACCAGGCCTGGAGCGGTCGAAGCCGCTTCGGGCCTTTTAACGACTGTTCTTCAGACTCTTGCGCGTCGCATGTCGCTCCAGCGCCAGTTCGATCAGGCGACTCACCAGCTCGCCATAGCTCATCCCCGCCGCCTGCCAGAGCTTGGGGTACATGCTGATGCGGGTAAAACCGGGCAACGAATTGACCTCGTTGATCAGCACCTCGCCATCAGGGGTGAGAAACACATCGACCCGCGCCAACCCGGCGCAGCCCAGCACCTGGAAGGCCTCGATGGCGTGCGCGCGAATGCGTTCGCTGTCCAGTTCGCTGATCGCCGCCGGCACCAGCACTTCGGCGGCCTGCTCATCAATGTATTTGCTGTCGTAGGAATAGAAGCCGCTGCGCACGACGATCTCGCCGCAACCGCTGGCAATCGGCTGGTCGTTGCCGAGGATCGCGCATTCGATCTCCCGTCCGCTGACCGCCGATTCGATCAGGACCTTTTCATCAAAGCCCAGCGCCAGGGCCAAGGCGGCCTGATACTCCTCGGCGGTCTCGACCTTGCTCACGCCCACCGACGAACCCTGGTTCGCCGGTTTGATGAACAGCGGCAGGCCCAGCTTCGCCTGCGCGGCCTCAAACCCGAGCCGCGCGGCGGTGGCCCGGTTCACGGTGATAAAGGGTGTCACCGCCAACCCGGCATCGCGCAACAGACGCTTGCTCACGTCCTTGTCCATGCACACGGCCGAACCGAGCACATCGGAGCCGACAAAGGGCAGATCGGTCATGCGCAGCAAGCCTTGCAGGCAACCGTCTTCACCGAGGGTACCGTGGACGATGGGGAAGATCACATCGACCTGCTCCAGCAGCGCCTGGCTGCTGGTGTCCACCAACTGCTGGCTGGACTTGCCGGGCACCACGGCCAGTTCGCGATTGGATTGGTTCAAGGCGATAAGCGCCGGGTTTTCGGCATTGATCAGGTAGTTGGAGCTGTCGTTGAGGTGCCAGCGGCCCTGCTTGTCGATCCCGATCAGGATCGGCTCGAAACGCTCGCGGTCCAGTGCATCGACCACATTGCGCGCCGATTGCAACGACACCTCGTGTTCCGCTCCCAACCCACCGAAAATAATCCCGACTCGCAACTTGCCCATCTTCCGACCTCGTGTCCAAATCTGTGTTCCAGGGGGATTCCCTTTGTGCGCAGACTATTCGCAAGGCACTGGTTTGGCATCCCCTGATTTGTGATTTTTTGAACACATCGCCCATGCGGGAGACTTATTGTTCGTCGCGCCAGTTCACATTCACTGTCTGGCCGGCCTCGCCATTCAGGACAATACTCTGCCGGTTCTCACGACCATTGCGATGGCTGACAATCTCGTATTTGCCTGCGGGCAACTTGACGTACAGCATCGGCCCGACCTGGGTCAGCGACAGTACCGACTCCCCGCCAGCCTTGTTGATCGTGATGTCCGCATCAGGCACGTACTCGCCCTTGGGCCCCACCGTCGCAACAATGTGCAGGTTGTAACCACGGGTTTGCTGCAAGGCCTGGGTCTCATCCTGGCCGATGCCTCCCACCAGGTAAGACACGCCGTTCTGGGTTTGAGGCGATAACTGCACCGCCTCCTGGTTGATCGGCTCACTCTCACCGGCCGCCCGAACCGTCGGCGACACGCCCAACAGCACAAGACCCGGCAAGGTACAGAGCAAAAGAGCACGAATGGAGATCATGATGGACACTCCCTGGCTCCACTGGAGCCCGAGTCTCATCCTTCAGGCGGGGCTACCGCCTGATTTCATTCGACAGGCAGCGGCGGATCTCTGGATGGCGAGCGAGCTGCGCGGATGAGTGGGGGTTGGTTTCACTTCGCAGCGCATGCGCCTTAAAGTCTAGTAGCGGCCGACCATCGGCTTAGATCAATTTCAAACCAGGTCGAGATCGGATAGGACTACCGGCTTCCAGGCGCCCTCATGAAAACGCCCGATGGCTGGCATCGGGCGCGGGTCAGGCGGGACAGAGACTCAAGCGGCGTTCAGCACACTCAGGTCCAGGCGCCCTTCGCGCAACGGCGGGCACCAGTAATAGCCGCCGGTAATCGGCCGGCTGAAGCGATACAAGCCGTCGACGATGCCATCGTCCAAACCGCTCATGCGCCGCAATTGCGCCTCGAAGGCGTCGAAGGAATGGCCGAACGCCAGGAACATCAGGCCGGCGCCCTGCTCGTTCGCCCACGGCATCGAGCGGCGCACCACGAAGGCCTCCGGGGCAAAGCCCTCCTGGGCGGTACGTTTGACGTGGGCGGACTCCGGTGCGTCGTCCAGTTCTTCATTGTCGCTTTTGCGCCGCCCCATGATGTTGTCCTGCTCATGGGCTGGCAGCGCGGCGAAACCGTCCAGGTCATGCTGCCACTGCTGGATGGCGGCAAAGCTGCCACCGTCCGCGGCGATCCCCGCCGCCACCGCGGCCTCGTCCACCGGGTTCTCGGTGCCGTCTTCATAACCGGTCAGGTCGTGGCCGCTCTTGTGACGGAAGGCCTCGGTCATCTGCACCAGCTTCAGGGCCGGCGCCAGCGCCTGCTCCAGCGCGCGGCTGCGGTGCAGCAAGTCGCCACGGTCGTCGCCGTGCAACCAGCACCACAGGGCATGCTGGGTCGACGGATTATCCACCCCCACGCCAGTGATGACAGGAAAGGCCCGCAGCCCCTGGACATGACCAGCCAGCGCCTGCACCAGCGACTCGCCAAAACCGACCACGGTGTGCTTTACGTCCACCAGCCGGGCAAGATTGTCGAGTGCAGCCGGCAATGCTTCGGCGGATTCAAGGGCAAAGAACAGGTGGCGTGCCTGCAAGGGCACAGGCTTGGCAAGGATGCCGGGCTGGTAGTGACTCATGGGAACTCCTTTGGGAAAGCACGGAGTTTACCTTTGTTGCGCCCGCGACGCTTGCGACTGAAGCGACGGCGACCTCAGAGCTTCTGCGTCATATAACGACCACGCCCGGTTTTCTTGGCCTGGTACATGACCCGATCCGCGGCCAGCAGCAACGCATCGGCGGAACTCTCGCCGTTGCCCAGGGCGATACCGATCGAGACCCCCACCTGGCAAACCGTACCGGCAACGAGAAAGGGCGTACTCAGCGCCGCGATGCATTTGGTGGCCACGGTACTCACGGTGTCTTCGGCATCGGTCCCAAGATCGCTCAACAGGATCACGAACTCGTCACCACCGATGCGCGCCAGGGTATCGCTCAGCCGCACCACCGCGCCAAAGCGCTTCGCCACCTGACGCAGGACCTCGTCACCGGCGTCGTGCCCGAGGGTGTCATTGATTCGTTTGAAGCCATCGAGGTCCATGAACAACAAGCCGACCTGCGTGCCTTTGCGCTGGGCCTGGGCCAACACCTGGCGCAGGCGGCCAGAGAGGTGATGCCGGTTGGGCAAGCCCGTCAGCGTGTCGTGATGGGCGATCTTCTCGAGCTCGGCCTGCTTCTCGTTGAGCTTGAACAACAAGCGATTGAACGCCGAGATCAAATGACCGACTTCATCGTTGCGCACCACCGGCAAGGGCGCATGCGGCAGTTCGTCACGGGTCATGCAGTCCGCCTGGGCAGCGGCATGGAACAGCGGACGAAAGACAAAATACAACACGATGGAGCAGATCGTGCCGAACAGAAAAATCGAGGAGATGGCCCCCCTGATCAAGAAACGCTGGGTTCGCTCAACGGTTGAAAAGGCCTCGTGGCCCGGCAGGCTGGCAACAATGAACCAGCCCGTGCTGGGGACGGAAACCATGGCGCGGACCTCTTCCTTGCCCTCGGCGTTGAGCGTGATCCCGGTACCGCGAAAACCCGCCATGGCCTGGTCCAGCAGGGCATTGAGGCCCGGCCGCGATACCGGCTTGAAGCCGATCCCCTGCGCGGAAGATTCGACCTGCAGGCGACTTTCCGGAAAAACCAGTTGGAACTCGCCCGTTGTGGTTCCCCCGCGGCTCTGCAACAAGGAATCAAGAAAACCGGGGGCGGAGAGCGCCATCATGCCAACGATGACGCCCTGCACCTCGCCCGCTGCATTCCTGATCGGCGCGGAGATCGGCAGCATCGGCTCCGCGTTCGAGCGGCCCTCGATCGGCCGGCCGATAAAGGGCTTGCCGGCCAACCCGGCTTGAACATAATCACGATCCGCATAGTTGCTATCGGGCGAAGTTTCCTGATTGGAATCGCCTGCCACCCGCTTGCCATGGGCGTCGACGATGAAGACATCGGTCGAGATCAACGCCTGGTAGGGAGAACGCTCCTTCAGCCAGCCGCGCAGTTGTTCAGGTTGTGCCAACAAGTCGAGGGGCACGCTGGCCGCAAGGCGCTCGATCAAGAGCCGGCGTCGAACAATCTTGCTGTCGACATCGTGTGCGACATAAGTCGCCAACGCCAGTTGCTGGCCTTCCACGACGGCGCTCAGGTCCTCGCGCAGGAAATGGGTCAATACGTAATAGCGCACGATAGCGCCAGACACGACAATGCACAGCGCCAACACCAGCAGTCGGGTCAACACGCTGTTGTAGAGTCGGGTAAAGGTCAAAACTGCATGATGTTTTTTTGACATTATCGAAGTGTAACCGACGACATTGCACTTTTCGCTATTTTCCCCAACCCTGCGCAAACGCCGTAGTAACGCCTTGCATAGGCCGAATCGCGCTTAGCCCATATGCACTGAACATCACTTATCAGGAGCTGGACCATGTCAGACACCAGAAACGCCTCGTTTGATGCCATCGCCCGGGAACTCGGCTACAGCTTCGACGGTGAAATGAAGATCGGCGGCAATTACGTACCGGCGGTGCAGAACGATCTTGAAGTGTATGTCAGCGGGCAGATTCCGCGCGTCGATAATACCGTGATGGTGACCGGCCGAGTGGGCGCCGAAACCACGCTGGAGCGGGCGCGGCACGGGGCGCAGATCAGCACCATGCGGGCCCTGGCGATTTTGCGCCAACTGCTCGACGGCGACCTGGGACGGATCCGGAAAGTCCTGCGCATCAATGTGTATGTGCAGAGCGCGGCGGACTTCACTCAACAGAGTGAAGTCGCCGACGGGGCGTCCGAGGTGCTGTATTCGGTATTCGGCGAGGCCGGGGTGCATACGCGCACCTCGGTCGGGGTGTATCAACTGCCGAAAAACGCCTCGGTCGAGGTGGATATGGTAGTGGCGCTCAACTAGTCAGCTGGTTGGCGAACTGCCCGACCGCATTGACCACCTTCTGCGCGCCGTCCTGGATCTCGACGATCACCGTACCCGCCTCCGCCGCCAGCGCAAGACCTTCCTCGGCCTGGGTCTTGCCGCTGTTCATCAGCGACACCGCATCCCGCGCCATGTCCTGGTTCTGCCGGACCACGCCGACGATCTCGTCCGTGGCCTGGCTGGTGCGCGAAGCCAACTGCCGCACTTCGTCGGCCACCACCGCGAACCCACGGCCCTGCTCACCCGCGCGCGCCGCCTCGATGGCCGCGTTGAGCGCCAGCAGGTTGGTCTGCTCGGCAATCCCGCTGATGGTCTTGACGATGGTGCCGATCACCTGGGACTGCGCATTCAAGGCTTCGATGCCATCGCTGGCGGTTTGCATGTGCGCGGCCAGGTCGCGCATCACTTCCACCGCCTGGGTCACCACGGTGGTCCCGCGCTGGGCGGTGCTGTCGGTCTGCAACGAAGTGCTGTAGGCAATGTTCGCGGCCTCGGCCACGGCCTTTTCCTGGTCCACCTGGGCGGTAATCACGGTGGCGAACTTGACCACTTTGTAGAGCTTTTCGTTGGCATCGAGTACCGGGTTATAGGACGCCTCCAGCCAGACTTCGCGGCCATGGCTGTCGACCCGCTTGAAGCGACCGGCGACGAACTCCCCGGCGTTCAGGCGCTTCCAGAAGGCCTGGTATTCAGCACTGTTGTATTCCCCCGGCTCGCAGAAGACACGGTGATGCTTGCCCTGGATCTGCGCCAGGCTGTAACCCATGGCATTGAGGAAGCGGTCGTTGGCGGTAAGCACTTCACCGGCCAGGTTGAACTCGATCACCGCGGTGGAACGCAACAGCGCGCCGATCAGGTTTTCGTGCTCGCGGGACGATTCGATGGTACGGGTCAGATCGTTGGAGTAAATCGAAAAATGGCGGATTCGCCCCTGGGAATCGCGAATCGGTTGCAGGATCGAACGCAGCCAGGCTTCCTGGCCATTACCACGCAACAAACGCAGCGCACCGCTGAAATGCTCGCCCCGGTTCAACGCATTCTTGAAGCGCTGGTGAAAGTCCGAATGCTTGAGGTAGTCCGGCACGAACTCATCCAGGCTGTGTCCCACCAGCGAGCTGCTCGGGTAGAGCATTTCCTGGATGAAATTCTGGTTGGCCGATTCGATGCGACCGTCGGGGTCCAGGGTCAGCACGAGCATTTCCTGCTCCAGGCTATCCTTGACTTGCTGGACGCTGGAGAGTTCTTCGCGAAGAGCCGAGAGCTCCTGCTTCAAGCGGTTGTTAAACATGGGGGCACCGATGGGCAAATGAAAGCGCGGGTAAGCTGTCATTGCCATCGGCTAGGGTGGTTTTTTCTGAAGGAGGACCCCGGGTTATTTCCGGCGAGCAGCCCGCGGACAATTCGACTGAATTTTTCCCGCTCCCGGGGATCACTTTAGAACGACAAGGACGTATCCCAAGGAGGATTCTCAGGTTTATGAGCACCGCAAAGCTTTTCGTTATCGACTACACCCTTAATGGCATTCCCAAGTCCTTCGTGATCCGCTTGGAGCACATGGACAATGCCGAGGCCTGGCACTGGGCCAGTTGTGATGCCGGCGTGGGCCGCATCGGCAAGTTCGGTCGAGAACGGGTGAAGAAAACCAGCAAACCCATGGCCGAGAAATTCGGCATCGACGCGGTGAGCTGGCGCCAGGCCTGAGGTGCTCCCACCAAGCGGCCCGGGAGCCGTTCATTGCCCTGGCCGCGCTTATTCCGGCTTGAGCAAGGCCTCATAATCCGGACTGATTTCCGCCAGGATCATCAAGGCCGCCGCCCCCAGCGCCACGGCGTCGTGTCCGGCGGTGCCGAGTTGAAGACGTGGGTACTCGCGGTCGCGACGACTGCTGATGGAACGGCTCAACGGTTCCAGCCCCTCCACCAGGCGATTCATGATCGCGGGCGGCAAGAAACCACTGATCAGGATGGTCTGCGGATCGAGCAGCGACTCGAGGATATTGATCGCCTGGCGCAGGGCCGGCACCGCCTCGTCGAGCCAGGCCTGGACACCGGCGGCAAAGCGCGGCTCGCTCATGTCCCAGGCACCGATGTCCTGGTCGGCACGCTGGCCCAGATGCTCAAGCAGGGCAGCGATGGAGATGTAGCGCTCCAGGCAACCGTGGTTGCCGCAATGACAGACCTTGCCACCCGGCACCACGGTCATGTGGCCGATTTCCCCGGCGTTGTGCCAGTGCCCGGAATACAAGCGGTTGCCCAGGTACAGGCCGGCCCCCAGGCCGCTGCCGATAAACAGGTGGACGAAGTGCTGCAGGTCGCTGGCAATGCCGTGCAGGCGCTCGCCCATGGTCGCCGCCGTGGCATCGTTTTCCAAAAGGACCGGAAGACCAACCGCCTGTTGCAGGCGCAAGGCAATATCGGGCTCGTCCCAACCGGACATCGCGGTCGGGCCCACCGCGGTCATGCCCTCGACACTGAATGGCCCCGGCAACGCCACGCCCACGCCGAGGAAACGTCCGTGGGGCAAATGCCCGCGAAACGACGTTACCGTCTCGAGGATCAGCGGCAACGCTTCATCGAAACTGGGGTAGTTCACCGCCAGGGTGACCTGGGCGCGGGTATTGCCCAACAGATCGAGCATCACGCCGATGATCGAGTGCTGCGCCACGTGAAATCCCAGGGAGAAGCCACCCTCGGGGTTGATCGACAGCGGCACCGGCGGCTGGCCACGACCGATCTTCTCGGCCGCGTGCACCAGCAGCATCCCCTCCTCCTGCAACTCGGCGACGATGTTCGACACCGTTTGCGCCGTCAGCGAGGTCAGCCGCGTCAGGTCGGCACGGGTCAGGCGCCCGCCCAGGCGAATGGCTTCGAGGATCACCCGGCGATTGTGCAGGCGGGCGTGTTCAGCGTTGGTGCCGGTGGTCACCGTGCGGGTGTTCTGAAGACTTTTCATGGGCGGATGATCGGTGCTGCCAATTAATTAAATCAAGTTGAATTAATACTCATGGCGTGCTTTTCTATTCCCAGGTCGCCGCAGTGCCTCAGGGCGTCCCAGAACCCATAACAATAACAACACCGAGTCGATGCAAGTCGGCGCCGGCACGCAGCACCTTAGCGACCTGCCCGCCACCGTCTATCACTCGCGCAAAAGGACGTCACAGCATGAGCACATCCACTCCCCCCGGGCAGGGCTCGTCCGGCAGCAAACGCAAGATCGGCCTGTTTCCCGCCACGGCCATCAACATGAGCCAGATGTGCGGCGTCGGCCCGTTCATCACCATTCCCACCATGATCGTCATCATGGGCGGCCCGCAGGCATACCTGGGCTGGATTCTCGGCGCGCTGCTGGCCCTGTGCGACGGCCTGGTCTGGGCCGAACTCGGTGCTTCGCTACCCGGCGCCGGCGGCACCTACGTCTACCTGCGCGAAGCCTTTGGCAAACGCACCGGCAAGCTGTTGCCGTTCCTGTTCGTATGGACCGCGATGCTGTTTATCCCGCTGATCATGTCCACCGGGATCATCGGCTTCGTGCAGTACCTGACCTGGTTCTGGCCGGACATGAGCCAGACCACCGGCGACCTTATCGGCCTGGTGCTGATCTGGCTGATCATCGTGATGCTCTGGCGCAAGATCGAATCCATCGCCCGCCTGAGCATCGTGCTCTGGGTGATCATGCTGGCGAGCATCGCGGCGCTGATCGCCGCGGCTTTTTCGCACTTCCACCCGGAGCTGGCCTTCAGCTTTCCCGAAGGGGCCTTCAACCTCGGCGACAGCAGTTTCTGGCTCGGCATGGCCGGAGGCCTGACCATCGGCATCTACGACTACCTGGGCTACAACACTTCGGCCTACCTGGCCGGGGAAGTCGAACAACCGGGCCGGGTGATTCCCAAGTCGATCATCTGGTCGGTGCTCGGCATGCTGGTGGTCTACCTGTTGATGCAGGTGGGTGTGCTCGGCGTGGTGGACTGGCACCGCATGCTCGACCAGAAGTCGGCGGCCTATAACTCCGTGGCCTCGGTGCTGCTCAGTGAAACCTGGGGCGATACCGCCGCGGCCGTGGTCACCGTGCTGATCCTGATCACTGCCGTGGCCTCGGTGTTCGCCGGCCTGCTCGGCGGTTCGCGGGTGCCGTTCGAGGCAGCAAAGGACAAGGTGTTCTTCAACGCGTTCAGCGTCACCCACCCCAAGCACGACTTCCCGGTCTACGGCATCCTGAGCATGGGCGTGCTGACCTCCGGCGGCTTCATGATCGGGCGCCTGACCGACCTCACCACCCTGATCCAGTTGCTGACCACGGTGATGATCCTGGTGCAGTCGGTGGCGCAGATCATTTCGCTGTTCGTACTGCGCAAGACCAAGCCGCACCTGAGCCGCCCCTACACCATGTGGCTGTACCCGGTGCCGGCGGTGATCGCCCTGCTCGGCTGGGTCTACATTTACCTGGCGTCCAACCACAACGCCCCCGGCGCCTACCCGATCCAGTGGTCGCTGGTATGGGTCGCGGCCGGTTGCGTGGCCTACCTGTTCTGGGCGCGGGTGCAACAACTCTGGCCGTTCAACAAGACAAGCGATACCCATGACGCACGAACCGCTGAATAACCCGGACGCCACGGCGCCCACCCAAGGTGTGCTGCTGGCGATCGACGTCGGCGGCACCAAGACCCAGATCGCCTGCTACGACCCGGTCAGCCAGCACCTGAGTACCCGCAGGCTGACCACCCATGCCGACGGTGCCCGCGGCGTGCCAGCCTTCGAGCGCATCCTCACGGCGGCCCGCGCCTGCGTCGGCGACTTTGGCAATTCGCGGGTGGCCAGCGTGGCCGCGGTGTTCCCCGGTGTGGTACGCGGTCGCCGCTTGCTGATGGCACCGAACACACCGGGCTTCGAAGACCTCGACCTGCCGTTGCTGTTGGGCGAAGGCCTGGACACCCAGGCCGTGCTGCTCGACAACGACGTCAAGGCCGGCGCCCTGGCCGAGGCCCGTTGGGGCGCGCTGGCGGGGGTCGACAACGCCATCTACCTCAATCTGGGCACCGGCCTCGCGGCGGCGGCCATCGCCAATGGCCGTTTGATTCGCGGACAGAACGGCGCGGCCATGGAAATCGGCTACATGATGGAGCCCTTTCTCGACCCGATGTACCCCGAGCTGTGGCGGACCCACGCGCAGGGTGCCGCGCCACTGGAAGAGTTTTTCTCGGGCGCTGCGCTGACCCGCCTGGCCACGGAAATGCTCGGGCAGGGCCACCGCGCCCTCGACCTGTTTGCCAGCCGTGACCTGACGGTTCGCCAGGTACTGGAGCGGCGCATCGCCGGCATGGCCGTGCAGGTCAGCAATCTGGCCGTGGCCCTCGATGTCGAGCGTATCGCCATCGGTGGCGGGCTGTTTCACCAGGCTTCGACCCTGGCACCGGCGCTGAAGCAACTGATCGGCCAGGTGGTGCCCTTCCCCCCGGAGATTGTCGCCGCCCACTTCACCCATGACGCGCCGCTGTGGGGCGCCTTGAGCATGGCCATGGACGCCGCCGGCCTGAGCTTCATTCCCGGCGATCTTCTTTGCGTACCCGACAGCCCACGGGGCTGACGGACACCCAGGTATTCACCTTATGTCACTGATGCTCCAGGAAACCCTGTCGATACCCGCCGTCGTGCAACGCATGCTCGACGATGATCGCGCCATCGCCGCCCTCGGCGAGCAACTGGCTGCCGCGTTGCCGGATCTGATCATCAGCGTCGCCCGTGGCAGTTCCGATCACGCGGCCGCCTACTTCGGCTATGCCATGATGAGCCAGGTCGGGATTCCCTGGCTGTCGATCCCGCTGTCACTGGTGAGCCTGCAACAACCG
>Ga0302152_10000148_pt1 | contig 31797 bp, 18 predicted proteins | sample I_Bog_N2_1_FD_192434 | JGI IMG/M metagenome (GOLD analysis project Ga0302152, IMG submission 192434) | Peat permafrost microbial communities from Stordalen Mire near Abisko, Sweden - I_Bog_N2_1 | ecosystem: Environmental > Terrestrial > Soil > Wetlands > Peat | place: Sweden: Abisko, Stordalen...
TCACGGGTGCCCCGCAGCCTTACATCCTGTGGTCTGGATTCAATATCGGCAACCTGCAGTATGTCTACTATCAGGACAAAGTTAGTCTTGACCTCCATCAATTGAATTACAACAATGCCAACTGGTCCGACACCGACTTGACGGTTACAGCCAAGACGGTGCGGCCGTCGCTCTCTGGCGAGGCTGCGTTTGTCATCCCCGGCACCAAGAAGATGCGGGTCTATTACGTTAACGACGACAATAACCACATCATGCAACTCGCCTCCAGCAACGGCAAAACTTGGGCCAGTGCAGACTTGACAAAGAAGTCAAAGGCGCCCAAACCGGACGGCGGCACTTCGATTCTCGCTTACGCAACCACTCCCAATGACGACGTCCACGTGTTCTATGAATCCGGAGAGCATATCTGCGAGATTTTCCAGCCCACAACAACAACCTGGGCGAACGACGATCTCACGGCTGAGGGAAACGGCGGACCTGCGGTCGATTTCACCCGTATCGCAGGGTTCTCGCTGCAAAACTACCAGTACGTATTTTACGTAGCGCAGTGACGCTCGCGGTGTCCAAAAGTGTCGGCGGCGCCGGCCCTTGTTCTCAGATCGCGCCAGAACGCAGTTGCACTTAACGGAACGCTAATGGAGGAACTACAAATATGAAACGGCTCTCGATGTTGTGCGCTCTCTTTGCAATGCTGTTGAGCGTTCTTGCGATGTCTGCCTTGGCTCAGATCACTCCCAGCGACGACTCCTACACGCTCACCACTACACCCACCGTCAATTTTGGTGCCAAAACTACTCTGGAAGTGGAGAGTGCGGGAGCAACCACCTTCGTCCGCTTCGACCTTTCCGGCATTCCTCCGAGCGTCACCGGTGCGATGGTCGCCAAGGCCACGCTGAAGATTTATGTCAGCACGGTAACGACCGCCGGGTCCTTCAACGTAGACCTGGTCACCAGTTCGTGGACGGAGAGCACGATTACCGCGAACAACGCGCCCACTCTCGGCGGCGCGATCGCCTCCGCCGTGCCGGTGACCACGGCCGACAAGAATAAGTATGTTCTGGTGGATGTCACCGCAGCCGCTGTGGACTGGTTGAACGGCACCGCCAACGATGGCATCGCGATCGTACCCGACGGCGCCGTTTCGTTCGCTCTGAACAGCAAGGAGACGACCACCACCAGCCATCCCGCGGAGTTGAACATCGTGTTGACCGGACCGGCCGGACCTCCGGGACCGATCAGCGGAGTGACGGCGGGAGCAGGCTTGGCGGGGGGCGGCACCAAGGGCAACGTCACGCTGAGCTTGTTGACAACGTGCTCCAGCGGACAGGTTCTGCAATGGAACGGGACTACGTGGGTGTGCGCGACTTCGAAAGGCGCGGGCACGATCACGGGTGTAACCGCAGGCACCGACCTGACTGGCGGAGGCACCAGCGGCTCGGTCACACTCAATCTCGACACCACCAAAATTCCGCAACTGACGTCGAACAACATCTTCATCGGAAACCAGACATTTTCAGGCAACGCCGGCATCGGAGCCGCCGCCAGCACGAACAGTTACACGCCATTAACGGTCGGCACCGCGAACAGCTTCGGAACCTGGCTGGCAATTGCGAACAGCAGTAGCGGCGGCCACACCTGGAACATCATTTCAGCGGGTGCAGGCAATGCTGAAGGTGCCGGGAATATTGGAATCACGGACCTCACCGGCAAGAGCACCATTTGGCTGGAGGGCAACACCAACACCTCCAACCTGACCGCGACCGGAGGCGTGAGTGCGGCGACGCTGGCTGCAACCAATACTGCCGGCAGCGCAATCATTGACGCGGACGCCTTCGGGAAAAACAGCGGTGCTTTCACCCCGGGACTTCGCTTCGGCGGTGCCTCGAGCGGCGAAGGCATCATTTCCAATCGAGTCGGTGGCAACAACGCTTTCGGCCTGCAATTATTCACCGAATTCACGCCTCGTATTTCCATTCTCCAGAACGGCATGGTCTCGGTCGGCATAACCAATCCCACTTCTCAACTGGACGTGTGGGCGACCTCGAATGGATACAACGCGATTGATGGCTACGGGGGGAACGCTGCAAACGGTTCAGGCGGGAACGGAGGCTCCGCTGTCTACGGCCTTGGCGGGAATGGTGATCTGACTTCGGGTTCGAATGTTGGCGGCACCGGAATTTTCGGCGAAGGCGGAATCGGCGACAACACAGACGGTGATGGTGGTGTTTTCTTCGGCGGCAATTACTCTACTTACGGCGACGGTATCTTCGCAGCCTCGGGTAGTGCGAACAGCTGGGCCGGCTTATTCCAAGGCAACGTCGGCATCAACGGCATTCTTTCCGGTGGCGGCGCTTCCTTCAAGATCGATGATCCGCTCGACCCCGCCAACAAATATCTGTCTCACTCTGCCGTCGAATCGCCCGACATGATGAACATCTACAACGGCAACGTCGTCACCGATGCCAATGGTGATGCCGTCGTCCCGCTGCCGGAGTGGTTCGAAACTCTCAACCGCGACTTTCGCTATCAACTCACGGTGATTGGGCAATTTGCTCAGGCGATTGTCACCGCCGAGGTTGCGAACCACCAGTTCAGCATCAAGACCGACAAGCCGGCGGTGAAGGTTTCCTGGCAGGTCACCGGCATTCGTCAGGACGCATGGGCCAATGCACACCGGATTCCGGTGGAAGAGCAGAAGAACGTTCGCGAGCGCGGCCATTATCTGAGCCCCGAGCTATATGGCGCGAGCGAGGAGGCTGGCATCGAGTGGGCACGCCATCCCGAAAACATGAAACGCATGAAAGAACTGCGCCAGAAACAAAGCTCGCCGCATGCGTCGACGGCCCAGAAATTGGGCCCCGTAGCGTCGGCAACGCGCTAGGCCGCGAAAGGGAGAACCGCGCTTCGGCGCGGTTCTCTTTCCCGCACGCGCCCAAGAGCCACAGGGTAATCTTTGAAAACGCATTCGTACGCGTGCTCGAAGTCAGCGTATCGCCAGGGTGGGAGCGTTCGCGACATTCCGAGCGCGAACGAGGCAACTCATCCCGGCACATGGAGTGTTGATTGGATGAAGCCCGAACCCACGCACGCCGTTGAAATCCTGGAGGCGCCGGATTCCAATGGGCCGCCCGACCTTCGCATTGAAATCAAGGGTTACCCCTAAAATCGAGGTCAGAAGAACCAGGCCATCACGGGGAACAGATGCTCCTTCCATAGCGAGCGATAGGACCCTTGTTGACATGGCTGATTGAGGTGAAGAAATATGAAACCGTCAGCAATTCTCGCAACCGCACTCGGGCTCTGCTTAGCGCTGATCGCAGGCGGCAGCACGACACCACTCACGGCAGATCCCCTGACAGGTCTTCCTCTCTATCCGGCCACCGATTCTCGTCTTCATTTGGGAAACGATCCCACCCGATTGCCCGAGTCGAACGTCTGCAAGAGCAAAATGCAAGCGGACTTCTATACGGTTTATGACACCAAGGTGGACGCCGCCCTATTGTGGTATGGTGCTCACCTTCCAAGCTTCAAGAGAACGCACGCTTACGCCGCCAATCGCTCCCAAGATACTTTTTACAACGCTGAAGGGACCATATCTGTTTCTGTGACCGGAAGTTCGGGTAGAGCGGGTGAGAACACCGAGACCTATTCCGTCGTTTACTCGCTCTTTCAACCCGCCCTCGTGGAGAAAACGATCATCGGGCTGAATCAGCAGAAAATCGTCTGTCAGTGACCACCCTACTGAAAGATGCGGGTTCCAGGTGTGCCCTCGATAGGATGAACGAAACGGCAGGCCAACGGGAAGCTGCCGTTTCAGTCTCTCTGGAAAGTCCGACTACTCAACTCACACTGGTTTTTTCGCCGGGGACGGCGGACGCGATCGGAACCTCGTTGTTTCTCTCTTTGTGGCAAGAGGCACGCGGGTTCTTGAAACTTCTCCTCCCTTGGTGCTACGTGGCATAGCCCGGTAAGTTAACGCGCCAGCACTATTTCGGGTCGTCCCCATGGAACGGCCGTCGCAATCTCTCGCTGCGTCACTGTTCGACGGTGAAGACAAAGGCAGCGGTCGGACCAACGACGAGTGAACTGGGCCCAGACGCGCCGTTCTGGATCGTCGCCGCTTCGCCGGTATTGGCATAGGCGTAAAGAATGTGACGCCCCACAGCGAGCTTCGGCGTGGTCACGGTGACCGTGCCCGTGGTGGTGCTCTTGACCGGTTTGAGGGACTTCGTAGTCCAAGTGCCCTGCCAGCTGTCGACCTGATAGAAGACCGTCGTGGGTGTGATCGACGCCGCCAGGCCCGTGAAGTTGCCGGTGGCACTGATGGCAACCTTGGGCTGCGTATTGCGGGTGCGGAACAGCGGCGCCGTCGCAATGGTCGAGCCGTCGCTGACGCCCTGCATCGTAACGGATATCGGCACCGCAGACGCCGATGTCAGATCGGCCGTCGGGAAAAACAAATTCGTGTAGTCAACGCCGCCAGCCGCCAGGACGTGCGTGCCCAAGTCGATGGCCAGCGCGTAGCCATTGGTCTCTTCGGTACTGGGCGGGATTGCCGACACCACATTCGTGTTGCCGTCGATCGCCGCCAGGACCGCGCTACTCGTACCGCGCTCGCTGCCGACATAGATGGTGTTGCTCAGCGGGTCTACCGTGATCGAGTCTGCTCCAGCGAGTGCCGGAAAGGTCTCACCGGAAACATCCACGAGAAGCTTGTTGGTTGTCCCGCTGTAGACTACAACATGCGGAATCGGAGCCGGAGAATCCTCGAGACCGATGACATAGTACTTGCCGGTGACGGGATTCGTTGCGATGCCGTTCGTGGGGTTACAGGGAGAACTTAACGAGGTGACGAGCGCGTTGGTGCTGGTGTTCACGACATAGACCTTCGAGCCTGTTGTGGCGACATACAGACGGCTGTTCACCGGATTGAGCTCCGCGGAGCTGGCAGTCGTCGACAAAGGGATGGTCGCCGTGACCATCGCAGTTGCCAGATCGACGACGAACACCGAGGAGCCGACCACATAGGCAACGCCCTTTACGGGATCGACCAGGAGCGGTGTTCCCCGCGGAAATTGCCCAATGGGTATCGTCTTCACCACGGTTTCGCTTGTGCCGTCCAGAACGAAAAGGTTGCCGCTGAAATAATCGAAGACGAGGATTTGATTCGTGGCGGAATCGATGGCGAGGCCGTCGACGTCGAGGTTGGCCGGCATTCCCGGCAGAAGCGTCGCCACATTGGTCGCGCCATTGACGGAATAAAAGAGGTTGGGGCCGTCGGCAACATAGATTTTGTTGGTGGCGGAATTGACGACCACAGCCTCCGAATAGTACCCCGCAAGCGGAATCGTCGTTACCCCGGTCGCATTTTTCGCGGTGCCGTTGGACCCGGCGGCCGCCTGACTTTCGTTCATCGCGTATAAATTGTTGAGCCGCAAAATATAGGCCGTGCCTGTAGCCGGGTTGGTATCGGCGTAGTTGTAGGTCACGGAAAATCCGTCCAGCGCGCCCTCGTATGCCGGGACCGCGTTGTGTGGCGTTACGTTATAGACACGGACCGTGTTGTTCCCGGCATCGCTGAAATAAGCCCAGTTTTTGACCGGATCGAAGGCGACGCCGGTCGGATTGATGCTGGCGGGCAGGGGGGTATACGCGGCTTCGAATCTTGGGTTGAAGAGGTTGTTGAGGATCGGGCCCCCATTGCTCGACATCAGCCCGGCGCCTGGATCGAGGGCAATCTCGTTAAAAGGACCGGCGGGATACCCGCTCGGTGGAACATTCGGACAACCGGCGTTGAAGCCCCAGAAATCGTCGAGAAAAAACCCAGCCGTATCGTCGCCAATATACAGAGAGCTTCCCAGAGACATGTAAAACATCTGGCGGGCGGAATCATACGCTGTGAGAGAGGGGGCGGGAAAATCGAACGGGCAACCAAGTTGGATGCCCACTCCGCCAACGGGCATCGTTGTAGTCACTGCATAGTTATTGGCCGCATCGATGACCGAAAGGGCGTTGGAGGCCTCGAAGGTTACGAGGGCAACGTTGGTCTGCGGGGCGACGGAAATCGACGTGGCTCCGACGGGGAGCGCGCCGATGGTGGTGGCGATCTGGTCGTGAACACCGTCGATGACCACGACCGAACCCGACGCACCCGTGCTGGCTACGAAGACGGCATGCGTTGCGGGATTGAGGGCCATGGCCTTCGGGGTGAGAGTGGTGGCAAGGGTAGCCAGCACAGCTCCGGTTTTGGAATTCAGCACGACGACCTGGTTACCGGTGGTATCGGCGACGTAGAGATGGCCGAGGATCGCATCGGCAACGATCGGTCCAGGGGTTCCGCCGACGTGCCAGGTCAAGGCTGCGGCAGTGCCCTTAATGGCGCTGATGGTCCCGTCGCCTGAGTTCGCGACATAGACCATGCCCAAACCTAGATCAGTGGCGATAGCGACTGGAGCTGCGCCGACCGCAATCACCTTCGATACTTTCAACGTCTTGGCCGAGATCGCCGACACGCTGTCGGCACCGGTATTCAACACATAGGCAAAACCTGCGGCCGAGTTGACGGCAATCGGGCCCGGGCTGGCGCCAACGTTAATGGTCGCCAACGGGCTTAGCGTTGGCTGCGGAGAATCGGCGCTGTGGGTGGAGGCGTCGGCGCTGGGTGAGATCTGCGCTTTGGCTGCAATCGTAAGCAGTGCCATGACTAGAACCAAGCAACGCAGAACCGATCGGAAGCTAAGGGTGTTCAGGGTCACGAATTTCCTCCTCGAAGGTGCAAGTTGCATGATCTCGCTCGAGCTGTGTGCGATATCGGCGAGTTCTCAGAAAGGCAATTTGCCGGAGTTCGGAGCGGAACGCAACACAACCGTCAACCATCTTGAGATCACCAGCTAACTCATTGAAACAACGCTGGGTTCGTTTAACTTGTAACTTGCCATGCTATACTCCTCCGAACTTTTTACGGGGTTGGAATAATTGCCATGCGCCCGGGTACAGGAGGCAGGATCGTTCGTTTTGGGTCCTTCGAGGCAGACATCGATGAAGGCAAGCTTACCAAGTCTGGGATACGGATTCGCCTGCAGGAGCAGCCGTTCCGGATACTGGCTCTGTTGCTAGAAAGTGCCGGTCAGGTCGTCAGCCGGGAGCAGCTTCGTCAGGAACTCTGGTCAACGGACACGTTTGTTGAGTTTGACAAAGCGCTGAATACGGCAGTGGGCAAGCTCCGCGCGGCGCTCAGCGATTCGGCCGACAATCCTCGCTTTCTGGAAACGGTTCCGCGGCGGGGTTACCGCTTTATAGCTCCGGTCACTTTCCCACCCCCGCGACCGGCTAATTTAGTTCCGGTTCAAGCCGCGACTCCAGAGATTTCTGCCTCCTCAGATTCGGAAATTGGCCAAATTGGAGTGATGGCACCTGGTTTCGCGTCAGAAAAAGTTCACCGACGGCCAGCAACCGTGATCGGCGCCATTGTATTGTTAATGGTCACAGCCTTCGGAATTTACTGGTATCGGCACCGTCCAGGTTTCCAGATCTCTCCCCAAGACACGATCATGCTAGCCGATTTCGTCAATACCACGGGCGAGGCAGTTTTCGACGATGCGCTTCGGCAGGGACTCGAAGTGGGATTGGAGCAGTCTCCATTTGTCAAAGTGCTTCCTGACCGCAAGGCGGAGCGAATCCTGAAGCAGATGGGTCGTTCATCGGATGAACGCATGACGGGCCGAACGGCAATCGAAGTATGCCAGCGAGCGAGTGGCAAGGTGACGGTGCAAGGGTCGATCGCGAGTTTGGGTACAAACTATCTCATTGGATTGGCGGCGATCCGGTGCGACAGTGGTGAGCCGGTCGCCAATGAACAAGTACAAGCCAAGCGTAAAGAGGACGTAGTCGATGCCCTGGGCCGGGTCACCACACGTTTGCGCGCGCGCCTGGGCGAGTCACTCCCTTCGATTGAGAGATACAACGCACCTCTGGAACAGGCTACGACCGTCTCGCTCGATGCTCTTAACGCATACGGTCTGGCCCTTTCCACTTGGGACAAGAAAGGGGATCGGGAGTCGCTGCCGATTTTTCACCAAGCCATCAAACTGGATCCAAACTTCGCCATGGCGTATGGCGGACAGGCGACTGTCTATCACAACCTGGGCGAGTCCGACTTGGCCCGTGAGAATGCTGCCAAGGCCTACGAACTTAGATCTCGGGTAACAGAGTCCGAACGGGCGACGATCGATGCGCGCTACTACTCCTATGTAACCGGCGAGCTGGAAAAATCAGCCCGAGTGCACGCTCTCGAAGTTCAGAATTATCCTGAGTCACCCGGCGCCTATAACCATTTGGCCATTGACGATGGCAAACTCGGACGCTACGAAGAGTCAGTCGAAGGCCTTCGCAAAGCCCTGCGGCTTGATCCGACGAGAGCTGCCACTTACTCAAATCTCGCGGGCATGCTGCTGGCTTTGAATCGGGTGGAAGACGCGTCCGCAGTTGTGACGGAAGCCGGCAAGCGGCAATTGCAGACCGATTCTCTGATGCAAGCGGGCTATCGGATAGCTTTCCTTCGCGGCGACAGTGGGGAAATGCAGCATTTGGTCCAGCAATCGTTGGATGTACCGGGAGGTCAGTCGCTTCTGTTGTCCGATCAGTCGAATACCGAGGCCTATCACGGCCGTTACGGCAAAGCTCGCGAGTCGTCGCGAGTAGCTGCGCGGCTGATGGAACACAACGGAGACACCGAATCGGCCGCCAATTGCTTGGCCCAGGCGGCGGTCCGTGAAGCCGAAGTTGGCGATTCCGCACGAGCCAGCCAGTTTATTTCCGAGGCGCTAAAGTTATCGCGCGGGCAAGATGTGAGAACACTGGCAGCGCTCAGTATGGCTCGGATGGGACGCTTCAAGCGGGCGGAAGCGCTGAGCCAGGAATTGGACAAAGAGTGGCCGGTGGGCACCTATGTCCAGAAATACTGGCTGCCCTTGATTCGCGCGGAGATCGACCTTGGACAGGGCCGATCGTCAAAAGCGGTCGATGATCTGAATCTGGCAACTACTCCCATTGAGTTTGCGATCCCTCCGGCAATGCCAGTTGCGACGCTTTATCCGGCATACGTCCGAGGTCAGGCATACTTGGCGGCGGGCAACGCGAGAAAGGCGCTGACAGAATTTCAGAAGTTCAGCGGCCATAGTGGCCTGGTGGCGAACTATCCCTTGGGAGCCTTGGCTCGACTGGGGCTTGCGCGCGCTTATTCGCGCACCGGAGACATTCAGAAGGCGCGCCTGGCCTACCAGGAATTCTTCCAGCTCTGGAAGGACGCGGATCCCGATATCCCAATCTTAAGAAAAGCCAAAGCAGAGCACGCTAAGCTGCATTGAGTTGTCGCCGATTTTGTTTCTGTCGCCCCCACTTACGCTGACAAGAACGGAAGTATCGATGCGGGTCGGCGCGCTAGAGCCCCTGGTGCAACACGGTGCGCGAAAGGCTGCCCGGAGCAATGAGAAGGAAATTTTCTCCGGTCCGGTTTCAGCGCGAGTATCGCGAAATTACGTCCATTTCTCGCTATGTTCGGAGGAACCCAAGCCGAGTTTCTCTGCACTGGGCATTGTCCTGGAGCTCAGTAGGCGTGTCCTTGAGTATGAGAGCGACACAGACGAGAGGCCCAGGTCGCCCTAGGCCGCGATCGTCGGGAAGTTCCTAGTTCACCGTCAGCGGGAACGAGACCGAAGCCGGGCTCGCACTGTAGTCGGCGTTACCCATACGTCGCGGTCCGGGTTGTTGTTTCCGGCACCGAGAACACCAGCGAACTCTTAGCCTCGTCACCGAATCCATTTGTAATAACCCGGTAGCTCTTGCTTCATAATGTGCAAGACCTTCACTTTGTGCAAGACCTTCACTTTCGTGAAGGTCTTGCGGAGTGATTTGTCTCTGGCCATGGACCATTGAGAAGGGCTTAAGCGATCTCCATTGACTGAAATGAGCATGGCATCGGCTTGCGTGTTGCTGCCCCACAGCGCCGAACTTGGACGGGGCATCCTTCACAATTGGGGTCGACCACGCGTTCCTAAAACTGCCCCGCCAAGCTGAACAAGGTTCCGGTATCGCCTTCATGCACTTCCACGAGATCGGGTCCAGCGATGGCAATCGAAGGAGCGGCGCCAGTCTGGTAGTCGACGTCCGTGCCCCACGAAATCGTCCCATCGGTGCCGAGACGGTAAAACAGAGTTGGACTAGACCCCTGATGCACCTCGATAACCGTAGCCCCAGCCAGCGCCACCGCAGGAGCAAACCCATTGTCGTATTGGGCAGCACCCACAAAGGTTATCGTGCCATCCGAATTGAATTGACCGGATTTAAAGAAAAGGGCGGCGGGGTTCGACGCCGTCGCCTGATGTACTTCGATGATCTGAGTGCCGCAAGCCGCTACGGAAGGCGCGAATCCGCCTTCAAGGTTAATAGCCGACGCCCACTTGATCTATCTATAGGAAAAACAAAAGTCAATTGCGGAGAATAAATCCGGTAAACGAGTAACCTTGTCCTCAGTACTGAAGGTCCCACTAAGATTGGAGGGTTGTCGATAGTGAGGTTGTTGCGACTCAAAAGTGGGGGGAGTCTGTTGCGGAGGGGTAGAGAAATTGCACAGCAAGGGAACTGGGCGAGCGCGTCACAGCGCCAATGGTTTAATGCGACGCACCCAATGCATGGACTGACCACGGATGTCGGCCAGCGGATCGACCCCAAAATGCTTACGTACTGAGTTCCTCCAACTAAGCCGTTGCGGACGAGGGCGCTTTTTCTGGCCCAGCAGCAAAAAAAGTGTAGCCGAGGTCATGTGTTGTGTGCGGTGTGCCAACAGCCCGAAACGGCGCATTGCGTGTCGGTAGTGGTCTGGCACGTGCTCGGCCAGAGCGTCAACGAAGTCCTCAATCAAATAGCGGGTTGTCACGACCCGCTTTTGTTTTAGATCTTTCGTCAAGAACTCGACTTCCCCATCCGTGATCTTTGTGAATCGATGCTGAGCAATCGGTGGGCGTCGAACGTACCGCGCCACATATCGCAGGAAATGCCATTTCGATCTGATGGGATCAACGTAGAGGTTCCACCAGCGTTCATATTGCGTTTTCAACAATACTCTGAGCTTCTCGGTACTGGTATCCGAAGCAAGTAATCCCTTCGTCAGAGCTGCTCGAAGGTCCATTCTGTGGCCCTTCAACTCTTGCAGTCCCTGTGCACCGCAGTCACGGAGTGCAATTTCAAGATTGATAATCCGTACATTTTCAAGACGAAGGCAGACGTTGTCACGAGCTTGTCAACCAATCAAGCCGCACACTTGATTCCCTACACCTGTTCTTGTGCCCATTTGATGTTCAAGTCTAAGACTCAATGGCATTGTGGGAGTTGCAGCCAATGCATTGATCGAAGATTCGCTATCACGGCTTCGGGCCTTCTGGAATACGATTTGGATTCGGACTACGTCTCCGATGTTTTTGTGGGACCACGCAAAGACGGACCGGAAAGGAGCATGGCCGTGGATTATGCCCGTCACGGGATTGAGTTAGACCGGTGGTCAGAGTCAGAATTGGCGGCACGCTTCAATGCCGAACTCAGCCGTGCTGTGCGATACGAACCGAAGCGTAGCGAGACCGCTCAAGAAATCATTTCGATGCACAAACGGCATGGAGAAGGGGTGACCCGAGTATTGCAACGGAAGGTCATTGAGAACGCCGCAAAACTCGTGGATGGAACTCTCGACAGCACGTCGCTATTGGCGCTCGCGATTGGGCAAGAACGCCTGAGACAACAGCGATTCGCTGGTGAAGGCGTGCATGGAAACATGGACCACGATAGCAACATTGGACCCGCCTCTTTAATTCAATCGCAAGTTGCGGCAGTGGCGAGGGTGGAGGGGACCCTTGCAACTATTCTGGCCAGACTCGGGGGCTTAACATCCAAAAAGGTCAAAACGAAGAAAAAAAGGAAGTTAGTGAAGCGAGATGCGGTTACCTTCGCGGCCATCCTGATGGAACTCAAAAGCACAAAATACTGTTCATTTCTCCAGGATCACGGGACCAAGCCAAGTGGACAGAGCCTGGCCCGGCCTCCTATCTGCGGGGTTACCACGCTGGAGATCCTTAGCGCTCTGCTGACCACGGCCTATAGCTTCGCCTTCCGCAAGGGCGAGTTGCTCTCGATGCGAGTCAAGCAAATCGACTTGCCGACTGGCACGATCCGGCTGGAAGCTGGAACGACAAAGAACGGGGAAGGTCGCGCGGTCAAGATGACGCGCGAAGTCGCAACCCTGCTGACCGCTTGCATAATCGGCAAGCAGCCGGATGATTTCGTTTTCACCCGGTCGGACAAGAAACGCAAGGACGGGACATTGGTAAAAGGCAAACCAGTCGAAGCCTTCCGCAAAATCTGGAAGGCGGTTTGCACCCGCGCGGGCGTTCCCGATCTACTGTTTCACGATCTGCGACGGAGCGGCGTCCGCAACCTTCGCAGACTTGGCGTTCAGGAGAGCGTGGTCATGCGGATCAGCGGACACAAGACGCGCTCCGTCTTCGAGCGCTACAACATCGTTGACGAAGCCGACCTCGCCGACGCTGCCAGCAGACTCGACACTAAGCAAAACGCTGCGGCAGTGGAACTTACTCAGACCTTTGGGCACGATTGCGGCCAATTGCACCAAAACTGCGGCAGATGCGCAGATGCAGCTTGTAAATGCCGTTCTGCCTAACTAGCTTTCTTGTGAATGGGTTGGTTTATACTGCTCTTCTCAGAGGGCCCGTAGCTCAAGCGGATAGAGCATCGGATTTCTAATCCGAGGGTTGCAGGTTCGATTCCTGCCGGGCCTACCAGAATGTCCTATGCCCATCCCCCGTTCGTGCCATTCCCCGTTTCGCGATTCAAACGTAGTGTTGTTGGTGAGCAGACTTCGGGGGAGGGCTGTTCAAACGGGCGCCTCGCGACTCTAACTGAGTCCAAGGCGCTTTCGTTTTTTGCGGCATAATCCAGTGCTTAATCTGAAAGCGCCGGTCCAAGGCCCAGCCCATCTATCGCCCCTGGTTTACGCCTTCGGAGCGCTCTTTTTCGGTCTCATCCTCTGCCATTCCTCTTCGGTCAGCTCGCGCCCAAGGGCCGTAAACTCGCCTGCGCCTTGCAGCCACTCGCCGCCGTCCATGGTCACGACGTCCCCATTGATGTAGCCAGAGCCGTCGCTAACCAGGAATGCGGCCAGATTGGCGAATTCCTCGGTGGTGCCGAATCGTCCCAGAGGAATGCGCTTCTTGGCGGCTTCGGCCAGTTCGGGCCGGGGCAGCAGGCGCGAGAATGCACCCTCGGTGGGAATCGGCCCAGGCGCGATCGCGTTCATCCGAATCCCGCGATTCCCCCATTCGACGGCCAAACTGCGCGTAAGGGCATGCACGCCCGCCTTCGCCACCGCCGACGGCACAACGTAGGCCGAGCCCGTCGTCGTGTAGGTGGTCGTGATGTTGAGCACAACACCTCCCCGGCTTTCGGCCAGCCAGCGCCGTCCGCACGCCATCGTCGTGTGCAGCGTGCCCAGCAGGACGATTCCGATGACCGATTGAAATGCTCCCAGCGAAAGGTCTTCGGTGCGCGAGAGGAAATTTCCCGCCGCGTTGTTCATGAGCACATCGAGCGGCCCTTCGGCCCAAATCGCGCCGATCAGCTCTTCGACGGCCGCAGCGTCGCGGACGTCGCAGGGTAGGGTGTGGATCTTCTTGTGGTCCCTGCTGCCGCCGGTCCGCTCGTGTAACTCCTGCTCGGTTGCGGCTAGGACATCCTGGCGGCGGCCGCAGAGGTAGACCTCCGCGCCGAGTTCGAGAAAGCGCTGTGCGGCGGCCTTGCCCAGACCGGTGCCTCCGCCGGTGATTAGGATGCGCTTGGCTTGCAGCAGGTCTTTCTGGAACATGATGAATTTCCTCCGCGCAATGAACCGACGATTGTACCGGACAGGCTCGCTTGCGAACGTTCTACTGTTACGTCCCGCAAGTCGAGGAATTGGTTCATGGGGTTTTTGAAAGGGCACGGCTTCACCACTCGCGGAGCGTCGCTGTGGCGCTTGATTTGTCGCAGCGCTTTCAGTGCTGCGAGAACTGCACCGCGAACGATTTACATTGCAGAATCTTTTGTCACGATTGGTTCCCACCCGCTTGCGACTTGACCAGCGCTTGGGAGTGTTCGGCTCGCAGTTTCTCCGCAACCGCGTCGGCCCCTAAAGGCTTGCTGAAGTAATAGCCTTGGATCTCGTCGCAATGATGGGCCTGGAGGAATGACATTTGCGCTTCGTCCTCCACGCCTTCGGCAATCACTTTGAGATTCAGACTTCTTGCCATGCTGATGATGGCAGCGGTAATGGCCGCATCATCCGGATTCAGCGCGACATCCCGCACAAACGAACGGTCCACCTTCAACTTGCTAACCGGAAACCGCTTCAGATAGCTGAGGCTGGAATAGCCCGTCCCGAAATCGTCAATCGCCAACGACAATCCCATGTCCTTCAATTCCTGAAGGACCGCGAAGGTCACGTCGGCGCTCGATAGCAAGAGACTTTCCGTTACTTCCAGTTCGAGGTGTTGCGGGGCGAGGCCAGTATCGAGTAGCACCTGCCGAACCAGTTCAGAGAAGCCCTCTCGACGAAATTGGACCGCCGACACATTGACTGCCACGGACACTGCGGCCAGCCCCTCATCTTGCCATTTTCGGGCCTGCGAGCACGCCGCCCTGAGCACCCATTCACCGATGGAGACGATCAGCCCGCTGCTTTCCGCAATTCGGATGAATTCATCGGGTGGCACAAGGCCCATTTCCGGGTGTTGCCATCGAAGGAGCGCTTCCACGCCGACGATCTTTCGAGACTTTATATCCATCTGCGGTTGGTACATGAGAAAGAGTTCTTTCTTGTCGAGCGCCGTCCGCAAGTTGTTTTCCAGGTTCAACCGCTCAACCGCTTGAGCATTCATGTCAGCCGTAAAGAATTGAAAGTTGTTCCGTCCGCTGTCCTTGGCGGTATACATGGCGGCATCGGCATGCTTGATGAGGGCTTCGCTGTCCGCACCGTGCTCCGGATAGATGCTGATGCCGAGGCTGCAACTAACGCTGAGAGAATGACCTTGGATCACCATTTCAGCCGTCAGTCCATCCATCAGTCGCTGTGCCGCGACCGCGGCATCGGTGATGTGCTTTATGTTGTTCACCACCACCAGGAATTCGTCGCCTCCGAGTCGGGCAATCGTGTCCTGCGCTCGCCCCCATGCTTTCAGTCGTTCTGCGACACTTTTCAGAAGGAGATCACCCACCGAGTGCCCGAGCGAGTCGTTGATGTTCTTGAACCGGTCGAGGTCGAGAAAAAAAAGAGCAACTTTGCAGTTGTTGCGGCGAGCATGGGCGAGCGCCTGCGATAATCGGTCCCGCAGAAGAGTCCGGTTGGGTAATCCGGTCAGAGCATCGAAATACGCCAGCGATTGAATCTGTTGTTCGGCGACCTTGCGCTCTGTGATGTCAACGAACGTCCCCTCAATAAAACTGTTTTTACCCGAATCATCGGCGACCACCGTTGCATTTAACATCGCCCAGGCAGAATCTCCGTTCGTGCGCCGATAGTTCACCTCATAGTTTGTAACGTATTTCTCATTCTTGAGTTGTTTCAGGAACGCTTCCCGATCCGAAATCGTCTGATAAACATCTACAATCGACGTGCCTAGGACTTCCTCAGACGAGGCACAGCCGAACATCCGAGCCGCGGCCTGATTGCACTCCAGAATGAGCCCCTCCATCGTGGTACGAAAGACGCCCGCCAGGTTGCGCTCAAACAGCAGCCGGTAACGCCTTTCCGACTCGCGAACCGCTTCCTCGACTTGCTTCCGCTCTGTGATATTCACGAAAGTCACAACCGCACCGATTTTCTTTCCTTCCTGCACTATGGGGTGGGACCAGTATTCGGCTGCAAAGTTGGTGCCGTCGCGGCGCCATATGACTTCGTCATCGATGTGGGTGCCAAGTCCGCGCCGAAAAGCTTCGTAAATGTGGCACTCCTCCACGGGGTAATGCGTTCCATCCTTTCTGGTATGGTGCATCACGTCGTGCATATTCTTTCCGTACAGTTGCGCAGGCTCGTCATAACCTAATAGCCGGAGGCAGGCGGGATTGCAGAATGTGCAATTGCCTTCCATGTCGATACCGTAGACTGCCTCGGGCACTGAATCCAGCACCAGCCTGACCAGTTCGTTGCTTTCTCGAACCTTTTCTTCCCCTCTCTTGCGCTCGCTGATATCGCGCACGAAACAACAGCCGTACTCCCTCCCATCGAGCTTCAGATAGCTCGCGTTCACCTCCACCGGGAAGATCCGCCCTTGTTTGGTGCGATGCTGGGTTTCAAAGATCATGGTGTCGTGCGTCGTGAGCTCATGCCAGAACCATGGCCAACGATCTGTTGGGAAAAGTGGATCTATGTCCGGGATCGACAATGAGAGTAGTTCTTCATGAGAACGTTCCAAAGCGCGGCAGGCGGCCTCGTTGACGTAGTCGATTCCGGCTTTCGCATTGATCCAAAGCACTGCGTCGGAGCAATGTTGCAGTGAGAACTGCATCAGTCGCAGTTTCTCTTCTGCCTTTTTGCGCTCGGTGATGTCTTCCTTGAGCGCGAGAAAATGGGTGATGGCTCCGCTGGAGTCACTGATGGGCACAATGCAGGCGGATTCCCAATAGATCTCTCCATTCTTCTTCTTGTTGCCAAACTCCCCGCGCCATTCACCTCCACCGAGCACGGTCCCCCAGAGCTCCCGGTACACCGCCGCCGACTGTATCCCCGAATTCAGAATGCGCGGGTTTCGGCCGATCGCCTCCTCCGCCGTATAGCCCGTCACTTGGGTAAATTTGCTATTGACGTATTCGATCGTGCCCTGTGTATCGGTGATGACCACGATGGCAGGGCTTTGCTCAACCGCGCGTGACAGCTTCCGAAGACGGTCCTCCGCCTTCTTGCGCTCAGTGATGTCGCGCACAAAGGCGAAGACGAATTCCTCCCCGTCGAACTGCAGGTAGGTAGCATTTACTTCTACTGGAAAAAATCGGCCCTGCTTTGATCGATTCGTGGTTTCGAGACACTTCGAGCCTCGAACCTTGAGGTCCTGCCACAATTGCTTCCATTTTTCCATGTTGAGCAGCGGGGCAATCTCCGAGACGGACAGGGAGAGCAATTCTTCGCGGGAATATCCCAAGGAATCGCAGACTTCCTGGTTGACATAAACGAAACGGCCGTTTGGGTCCACCCAACTGACAGCACCCGAAGTATGCTCCAGTGAGAACTGCGCCAGTCGCAGTTCCTTTTCCGCCCGCTTGCGATCGGTTATGTCGGTTGTCGTTCCGACAAATTCAACAACCTTGCCGGCTTCGTCCATCAGCGGCCGCCCGATGCTGTGAATGTTTCTCATCGATCCATCCGGCAGGAGTATTCGATGATCGGCTTCGAAGCCCTTCTTGGTCGCGATCGATTCCTTGACAAGGTTACGGAAAATCGCCGCGTCTTCGGGATGGAGTCGTTCCATCGACTCCTCGAACCCCATGCGCCCACTCCTCGGCTCCATGCCAAAAATCCGATAGTGCTCTTCCGACCAGAAAACGAATTCCCGCTGGTCCGTCTTCCAGGACCAACTTCCGATGTGGCTTAGCCTCTGCGACTCCGCCAGGCAATCCTGGCTGCGCCGCAATTCCTCCTCCCTGCGGCTGCGCTCCGTGATGTCGTGTATGGTGAGCACATATTCGGTTCGGCTCGAGCGCAACTGCAATGGCCGGCACCAGTATTCGGCCGAGAACGTGGTTCCATCCTTCCGCCAAAACACTTCGCCCGCGATGTGAATCTCCTGATGGGTGCTGAGCACTTTGCCGAATGTGCACTCCTTCGAAGCATCCGGCGTTTCATTCGACGATTTGTGCCGGAGCAACTCGTCGAGATTTTTTCCGATTATCTCTTCTGTCCCATACTGGGTCAGCTTCAGGAAGGCGTGGTTGCAAAACGTCACGTTTCCTGCTGCGTCCAATCCGCAAAAGATTTCGGTAATGACATTCAGGAGGAGCTGGAGTTCAACCTTCGAGTCGTCGAGGGAGGGTTTTAGTAGCTGGCTCAGGGACATGGTAGGACCCGCACTCAATGGATCGACCGGGGAGCGCCCTTCGATGACAAATCGCGCGGCTAGCTCGATTACCACAGTCATCCAAATCGAGCCCGGCCGCCGCAGTCAGTCGACGAAATCAGGATTAGCGCTCAGAACCCTTCAGAGGTGAATGCGTGATAAGGCGTTCTTGGAAGCTCGCGCACCTTCGGGACAAGCGAACGCTCGGCAGTTCAGGGTGGCAGCCTCACGGAGAAACCAAAGCTGAGTCGCACCGACCCGTCGATGACCGCTAAAGTATTTATTTCTCAAAGACCTAGCGGGAAATCAGCCCAAAAACAGGCCGAAAATTCACGCTAACTCATTGACTTATAAATACTTTACCGATAAGTCATTATTCCTCAAAGACTTCGCGTCTCTTGCTCGCTAAGTCTTTGATTCTTAAAGACCACTCTCAGAGGGGTCCAAGCTGAGCCGCGACATCAGTCCCCGATGTCAGTCAACGAGCGATCCTCGCCGACGATAGCACCAGTTCGAGCCGTCCCAACGCCCAGCGCGCATGTTCGGCGACCATCGGGTCCGCATCTTCGCAGAGTTCCTTGAGCGTCGGGAGAAACTTCTTATCGCCGCTGTTGCCCATCGCGATCACCGCGTTCCGCCGCAAGCCGGAAAGCTTGGCGCGGCGAACCGGCGATCCACGAAACACTTCGCGGAATTCCTCCGGCTGCATTTCGGCCAGCCAGTCGAGCGCCGGATTCACCAGCCCTTCGCGCGCTTCGAACTCCGCCACGGAAGTCACTGGAGCCCTGCGGTTCCAAGGGCAAACGTCCTGACAGATGTCGCACCCGAAGACGTGACGACCCATGCCTGCGCGCAACTCGTTTGGAATCTCGCCGCGCTTCTCGATGGTGAGATAGGAGATGCACAGCCGAGAGTCCAATTCTCCTGGCGCAACGATCGCCTGCGTGGGACACGCAACGATGCAGCGGGTGCAGGTTCCGCAGCGATCGGGAGCGGGCAGGTTCGCGGTGAGTTGGTCCTCCGTGAGATTGAGCGAGGTGAGGATCACGCCGAGAAACAGCCACGATCCCATCTGCTGGTTGATGATGCACGTGTTCTTGCCGATCCATCCGACGCCCGCGTATTTGGCGTAGACGCGCTCCACGAGCGGCCCGGTGTCGACGTAAGACCGAAACTGCCAGTCGCCGGTTGCCAGCGGCCAGTTGCCTGTGTCGGAGAATCCGCGCAACTCATCTTCTATTTGCTTCAGGCGGCGCAGCACGGCGTCGTGGTAATCCTCTTTCGCCCAGGCGTACCGCGAAATCCAGCCCTGGCTGGCGTTTTCGGGCTGTGCCTTGGTCGAGTAGGGATGAGCGGTGTTGTAGTTGATGGCGCAGACGATCACGCTGCGCGCCCAGGGAGCGACACGACTGAGCGCTGCGCGCTTGAGTTCTCCGGCGTCGTCGCGCGCTGCCATGTATTTCATCTCCCCGTGCTTGCCGTCGGCGATCCACTGGGGAAAGACGCGCAATTCGGCGAAGTCGCGGACTGGTGCAATGCCGCAGAGATCGAATCCGGCGTCGCGGGCGCATTGCTGGATGCGGGTTGAAAGGTCGGGAAGCAAAGTGGTCTGGGGCTCGCGGCAACTTGGCCGATGGGTTGGCCTGACGTACTCCAGCAAAGGCTACCACCATTGCGGTACCCAGTCAGGCCGAGGGGCGCCGAAGAAAATCCGGAAGCGGCGCCAACCGCAATCCCGAAGAACCGCTCGGATTTTGTTGCGTGTCAGGGTTGACCTGGACTTCGCCAGCGGCCTACCATTACCGCCGAAGGCACTGAGGCCCTCGGAATGATCGGCGAGACAGTCTCCCACTACCACATCGTGGGAAAGCTCGGTGGTGGCGGCATGGGTGTGGTGTATGAGGCGGAAGACACCCGCCTCGCACGTCACGTCGCCCTCAAGTTCATTCCCGAGGAGATGGTGCACGACCCCAAGTCGCTCGAACGCTTCCTGCGCGAAGCTCGCGCCGCTTCCCAGTTGAACCATCCCGGCATTTGCACCATCCACGACATCGACGACAACGCCGGACATCCCTTCATTGTCATGGAGAAGCTCGAGGGCATAAGCCTGAAAGAGCGCCTCCGCGGGAAGCCGATGGAAATCGATGAGGTTCTCGACATCGGCATTCAGGTGGCCGACGCTTTGGCGGCTTCGCACGCCAAAGGCATCATTCACCGCGACATCAAGCCCGCCAATATCTTTGTGTCGCAAAGCGGGCAGACCAAAATCCTCGATTTTGGTCTGGCCAAATCGGCGCGCGACAAGGGATCGGAAGAGAAGGCGCTGGAAGATTCGCTGACCGCGATGGGCGTGATTCCGGGAACGGCGGTTTACATGTCGCCGGAGCAGGCGCGGGGCGAGGAACTGGACCAGCGCAGCGACCTGTTTTCGCTGGGCGTCGTGCTCTACGAAATGGCCACCGGCAAGAAGCCGTTTGCCACCGGCAACGTGATTACCACGCTGGACGCGGTCCTGAACCAGAAGCCGGTCTCTCCGCTCAGTCTGAATCCGACGCTTCCTCGCGATCTGGAAGGCATTATTGGCCGGGCCATGGAAAAGGATCGCGGCCACCGTTACCCGAATGCGCGGGCGCTGAAAGGCGATCTGCAGTCGCTCCGGAAGGTGACAGAATCCGGCGCGCCGAGGACGGGCCGGCCCACTTTGCCGTATCGCCTGGCCACGAGCACGTTTCAAACCTCGAGCAAGTTATCCACGTATCTGCTATTGGGAGTGAGCGCGCTGCTGCTCACGGTTTTGGTCGCGATCGGCGCCTGGTGGTTCAAACAGCGGCAAATGGCGGGTGCGGCTGCGGCGAAGAATACGATTGCGGTGTTGCCGCTGCAGAACATGAATAACGACATCAGCGTGGAGTTCCTTCGCTTCGCGCTGGCCGACGAAATTGCCAATACGCTCACCTACACCCGCACGCTCGATGTTCGCCCCTCAGCGATCACGCGGAAGTTTGTCGGCAACGACGTCGATCCGCAGCAGGCTGGCAAGGATGTCCACGTCGCCAACGTACTTACCGGACACTTCCTCAAGCAGGGCGACCGCCTGATGATTACGCTCGAGGCAATTCAGGTGGAAGGGAACAAGCTTTTGTGGCAGAGCAACGTGACCGCGCCCGCGCAGGACCTGATCGCATTGCAAACGCAAATGGCGGCGAAGATACGCCAGGAGTTGTTGCCGGCGCTCGGCATCGCCGGCGGCTTCCTCGATACGGGCACTCGCCCGAAGAACGCGGAAGCGTACGATCTTTACCTTCACAGCCTGGCCTTGCCCCATGATGCCGGGCCGAACAAGGACGCCATCGCAGTCCTGGAGCATGTGGTCGAAGTCGATCCCACCTACGCTCCTGCCTGGGAGCAGCTCGGATTGCGTTGCTACTACGACGCCGACTACTCCGACGGCGGCGAGCCCATGTTCCAGCGGTCGAATAAAGCATACGAGCGTGCGCTGCAACTCGACCCCAATCGGATCTTCGCTGCCAGCCAACTGATCACCAACCACCTGGAACGCGGCGAACTCAGGCAGGCATATAAGGCGGGGCAGGAAATGGTGAAACGCCGCCCCGAGAGCGCCCAGGCCCATTTTGCCGTCAGCGTTGTGTATCGTTATGCCGGAATGCTCGAACAATCGACCAATGAATGCAACATGGCCCTGACGCTCGATCCCGGAAACTATACGTTCCGCTCCTGCACCTGGGCATTCATGGAGTTGGGAAAGACCGACCGGGCTGCCGATTTCATCCGCCTCGATGCCGGTTCGGAATGGGCGGCCTATGTGACGCCCTCGCTGCTGCTGCGCGAAGGCAAGATTGCCGACGCCCGCGAAGCAGTAAAGCGTATGCCGGTAGCGCCCCGTTATCGCCGCGATTTGCTGGAAGCGTGCCTCCAGTTGCGCCCCGCCACCGATCTCGACCGTATGGCGCAGGAAGCCGAAAGCAGCCAGCCCGCCGACCCCGACCCGGAGACGTGGTACTACCAGGGAGTCCTCTTTGCCTATTGCGGCAAGAAGCAAGCGGCGCTCCACCTGCTCCAGAGCGCCGTCGAGCAAAACTATTGCGCGCACGAAAATCTGCTTTCCGATCCGCTGCTGGCAAAACTTCGAAGCGACCCGGCCTTTGACAAAGTGCTGACCGCAGCCGGCGCGTGCCAGGATGCAGTGCGCGCGGCCGACAGCAAACAGAGCCCGTGACGCGCTGGTACTCGAGTTTCTCTCCGAAACTCGCATTCGTTGACGAGCGGATGCCGGCTCCGTAAGATAAAGCGACCCGAAGGGCAGGGGCTTTCCAAATGATCGGCCAAACCATCTCGCACTACCGCATTGTCGAAAAATTGGGCGGCGGCGGCATGGGTGTGGTCTACAAGGCCGAGGACACTTCGCTGGGCCGGTTCGTCGCGCTCAAGTTCCTTCCCGAGGATGTCGCGCAAGACCCGCAGGCGCTCGAGCGATTCCGGCGCGAGGCGCGGGCCGCTTCCGCCTTGAACCATCCCAATATCTGCACCATCTACGAAATCGGCGAGCACGAAGGCAAACGCTTCATCGCCATGGAGTTTCTGGACGGCCTCACGATGAAGCACCGGATTGCGGGGCGACCGCTGGAAACTGAAATCGCCCTGTCCTTAGCCATCGAAATTGCCGACGCTCTCGACGCCGCCCACAGCGAAGGCATTATTCATCGCGACATCAAGCCGGCCAACATTTTTGTCACCAAGCGGGGACACGCCAAGATTCTCGATTTCGGTCTCGCGAAGCTGACGCCCGCGACTGGCAAGGCCGATGCAGCGGCCATTGAAGCGACCGCAGGCGTCAGTGTCGAGAATCTCACCAGTCCAGGGATGGCGGTGGGGACGGTGGCCTACATGTCGCCGGAGCAGGCCAAGGGCAAAGAGCTCGATGTGCGCACCGACCTGTTTTCCTTTGGTGCCGTGTTGTATGAGATGGCGACGGGCGCGGTGCCGTTTCGGGGCGATACTTCGGCCATTATCTTCGATGCGATTCTCAATCGCGCGCCGGCCTCGCCGCTGCGCCTCAATCCCGACGTGCCCGCGCGGATGGAAGAAATCATTAACAAGGCGCTCGAAAAAGACCGCGACCTGCGCTACCAGCACGCCTCGGAGATCCGCAGCGATTTGAAGCGGTTGCAGCGCGACAGCGGCTCCGGTCACCGTAGCGCCGCTCCGATGCAGGAATCGAGAGAAGGCCCAGCATCGTCTGCATTCTCATCGCAGTCTGTCTCTGCTTCTTTGCCGTCGCCGGCGAGCGCAAGCAGTTCGGCTCCTCAGTATTCCTCGGCTCCGTCACAGTATCCCCAATCGGCGGGCAGCAGTTCGAGCGTGAGAGCGGTAGCGCGGGAGCACAAGTTTGGATTGGCGGCAATCGTTGCGGTCGCTTTGGCCTTGCTTGCCGCTGGCGGATTTGGCGTGTACTCGCTGCTCAGTCGCAGCGGGCCGACTCCGTTTCAGAATTTCACCATCACGCAGGTGACGAACACGGGCAAGGCGCAAGAAGCTGCGATTTCGCCAGACGGCAAATACGTTTTGAACGTGCAGAACGACAATGGCATGCAGAGCCTGTGGCTGCGCAACGTGCCGACGGGCAGCGACACGCAGATCGTTCCACCGGCGGCGGCTGTGTACAGATCCTTGGCCTTTTCGCCGGATGGGAATTACGTTTACTTCCGAAAAGCCGGCATCGGCACGCAGAGTGAGTGGGATCTCTACCGCACTCCGGTGCTGGGAGGCACGCCGCAGGTGATTGTCCGCGACGTCGATGCCGGCATCACCTTCTCACCCGACGGCCATCACATGGCCTACGCTCGCGCCAATGATCCCGATGTCGGCAAGTATCGTTTGCTGACCGCGAATCTGGACGGCAGCGAAGAAACCATCCTGCAAATCGCGGCTTACGCTACGACTGAGTTCCCTAAATTTGTGGCCTGGTCGCCGGACGGGAAGCGGATCACATACAGCGTCTACACTCTCGGCGATGCCCTCAGCACGGTCAAAACGTTCGATGTTGCCAGCAAGCAGGTCGAACCTCTCACTTCCTTCAAGAGTGAATTGGTGAGCCAAATCGTGTGGTTGCCGGGTGGGCAATGGCTTCTTGGCCAGTACGAGGTAAAAGGTCCGAGTTACCTGCGCCCGCAAATCGGCTTGATTGCTCGGACTGGGGGACCAATCCAGCCCGTCACCCGGGATACGAATAGCTATGAGACTTTGACTCTTTCCGCCGACGGCAAGACGGCTGCAACGGTCCAGGTGAGAATCACGCGCAGCCTCAGTCTGCTCCCCGGTTCCGGAAGCCAGGGGAATGCTCCCGCCGAATCTCTGGCACAGGCCGGGGATGTCAATTCTGTCGCCTGGACAGCCGATGGCAAACTGCTCGTTTCCGACGGACAAGCCGTCCGGCGGATGAACGTCGATGGCGGACAGCAAACGACCATGCTCAACGATTCAAACTCCTGGATCGTGGACATGGCGCGCTGCGGAGATCGCTATCTGGTTTTCTCCTGGGCTTTCCATGGAGGTACGAACCGGACCGAGATCTGGCGAGCCAACAGCGACGGCTCGAACCCGACGCAACTTACCAAGGGAGTTTTCGATTATTTCCCGGCGTGCTCGTCGGATGGAGCTTGGGTTTACTATGATGAATCGGAAGGGGCGCACCCGTTGATGAGGGTTCGGCTTGAAGGTGGAGCGCCGGAAGCGGTCCCCTCAAGCGATGTTCATGGCATGTACGGAATTGGGGCAGGCGAAGCCGTTTCGCCCGACGGAAAATTGCTGGCTCTTAACGCGGAGCTATCCGTCCCCGGGTCAGCCGTGAGCAAGTTGGCGCTGGTCAACCTCGACGCAGGTTCGCAGTCCGCTGCTCGCTTGATCGATCCTGATCCCCGCATTGCAGGCGCCGACTTCACCAACAACCTGAGCTTTACTCCCGATGGAAAATCGCTGGCGTACATCATTCGCGATCAGGGCGTGGACAACATCTTTGAACAGCCCATCGATGGCTCGCCCGGAAGGCAGATCACGAACTTCACGTCGGAACATATCGCACAATTTCACTGGTCTCCCGACGGGAACGCTCTCGCCGTCGCGCGCACCCACAACACGTCCGACGTGGTTCTGTTGCAAGAAAAGTAGACGGCGGTGGCATGACCACGAAGGCATGTTTTCCGCTTGTAACCGACCGGTCGGTTTGTTATCATGCCGTCAACTCCTGGTGAGGCCCGTAAGAAGGCGGGGACGGCGTGGACTGAGGAACTCGAAATCGTATACGCTCCCGAGACCCACCCGCCAGGAATGCTGGCGTTGTGGGTCTTGTCTTTTCGGTAGCGGGATGTAGAGAGGGGAACTGTGTCCGATCAGAACGCTGCGCCAACTCGAGGCAAGAATATGGGCAAGAACAAGTCGACGATGAGTGGGGCGAGCATTCTTTGGGAATGCCTGGAGCGCGAAGGCGTACGGGTCGTTTTTGGCTACCCCGGCGGCGCAATTCTGCCCGCGTATGACGCGCTGAAGCACAGCAAAATCCACCATGTGCTGGTGCGGCACGAGCAAGGCGCTACCCACATGGCCGACGGCTACGCGCGCGCCAGCGGCGAGGTCGGAGTTGCGATTGCCACTTCAGGGCCGGGAGCGACCAACATGGTCACCGGCATCGCCACCGCCATGCTGGATTCGATCCCCATTGTCTGCATCACCGGGCAGGTGGGCAGCAAGCTGATTGGGTCGGATGCGTTTCAAGAGACCGACATCACGGGCGTGACCCTTCCGATCACCAAGCACAACTACCTGGTGACGCATGCGAACGAAGTGGCGCGCACGATCCGTGAGGCTTTCTACGTGGCCAAGTCGGGGCGTCCGGGGCCGGTGCTGGTCGACATCACTAAGGACGCGCAGCAAAGCACGTGCGAATTCGACTGGGAAGCGGCCAAGCCGCAATTGCCGGGCTACCGGCCCGATCTATCGCCCGCTCCCGCGGAATATGCGCAGGCGCTCGAGTTAATCCATAACTCGAAGCGGCCCGTGATTCTCGCCGGGCACGGCATCATTGTTTCCGGGGCGATGCGCGAGGTGCGCGATTTTGCCGAGCGTGCCGGCATCCCTGTGGCGATGACGCTGCTGGGCCTGGGCGCGTTTCCGGCGTCGCATCCGCTCAACCTCGGCATGATGGGCATGCACGGAGAAGCGTGGGTGAACCATACCATCCAGGAGGCCGACCTGCTGCTCGCCTTCGGCATGCGCTTTGACGACCGCGTCACGGGAAACCTGAAAACCTACGCGCCCAACGCCAAGAAGATTCACATCGAGATTGATCCGGCGGAGATCAACAAAAACGTCAAGGTCGATGTGCCGCTGGTGGGCGATTTGCGCGAAGTGTTACTGGAATTGATGCCGAAGGTTGAATCCATCGATCGCAGTGAATGGCTGGACTCCATCGACAAGTTGAAGGGCGATTCCGCTGTGCGCGACATCCAGAATTTGCCCGACAGCGGGCATCTTTACGCGGCGCATGTGATCAACGATCTCTGGCATCAGACGCGCGACGGCAACACGATTGTCGTCACCGACGTCGGCCAGCACCAAATGTGGGAGGCGCAATACTACAAGCACGAGCATCCCCGCACGCTCATCACTTCAGGCGGATTGGGCACGATGGGTTTCGCTTTGCCCGCCGCCATCGGCGCGAAAGTCGCTTGCCCCGAAGCCGAGGTTTGGGTGATCGTGGGCGATGGCGGATTCCAGATGACCATGTGCGAACTGGCGACGATGGTGCAGGAAAATCTGAAGATCAATATCGCCATCATCAACAATGGCTTTCTCGGCATGGTGCGGCAGTGGCAGGAGTTTTTCTACGACCGCAACTACGCGGCCACGCCGCTGCTCAATCCGGATTTTGCGAAACTGGCGGAGGCTTATGGCATTCGCAGCATGACCATCTCGAAGCGTTCCGAAGTAGTGCCAGCCGTTGAGTCGGCACGCCAACACGAGGGGCCGGTGCTGATCAACTTTAAGGTGGAGCAAGAAGACACCGTTTATCCGATGGTCGCCGCCGGCGCCGCTCTGCACGACATGATCCGGCGGCCGAGTCCGATTGTGGAGACGGCGGAAGACGAATAAGCGCGCCACTAGCCGCTGGCTACTAGCTACGAGCTAGTAGCTAAGAGCCGAGACGGTCACGAAACTATGCTGAATACTTTCATGGTGTACGTCGAAAATAAACCGGGTGTGCTCACCCGCGTCGCGTCGTTGTTTCGCCGGCGCGCCTTCAACATCGATTCGCTCACGGTGGGACGGACCGAGAAACCGGAGGTGTCGCGCATGACCATCACGGTCGACGCCGATCTCGACCAGGCCCGCCGAATTGAGGCGAATCTCTATAAGTTGGTGAACGTGCTGCTCGTCGAAAACATCACCAATCAATCGGCCATAGTTCGGGATCTGGCGATGATCCGAGTGGCGGCCAAGCACGAAGCGCGGTCCCATGTCTTCGAACTCGCCAACGTGTTTCGGGCGCGAGTTGTCGACGTCGCTCCCGAATCGCTGACCCTCGAAATCACCGGCGGGGAAGAAAAAATTGATGGACTGCTCGAATTGCTGCGTCCCTACGGCGTGCTGGAGATGGTGCGCACCGGCATCGTCGCCATGCGACGGGGCAGCAAGACTGCCAGCGTTGAATCACCCGCGGAAATTAGGCCGATCGGCGCCTCCAATGACGATGTCTCGTATTCGGTGTAGTAGTAGTTGACGCCGGATTGACACATTTCTAACCGCGAACGGGCTCGAAAAAAATCATAGGCTTTGGGTCACTTCTTGTCCCAAGTCTTGCCACCGTCCGGGCTGCTCCAGACTTCGAGATCGCTGGTGGAAACTGCAATTTCCAATGCGTCGCGCAGTTCAATGTGAACGACGTCGAGAGTAAGGGGTTGAGCGCTGATGGAAGGGTGCACCTGCACCCAGGTTACGCCGCCATCAGCGGAGTGGAACAGAGTACCCGCGCGTCCGCCGGTCCATATGTCTTCTTTGCGGCTTGCCATGCACAGCAGTGGATGGTCCGCACGCACCGCGGTTTGCCAGGTCTGGCCGCCGTCCAGCGACCTTTGAAGGACGCCGCCGGCAACCTCCCAGGTTACGTCCAAATTTACATTGGGCTGCGCCGATTCGGATCCTTGGAGCGCCGGTTTCGCTCTTTCGATCGGCGGTGCATCGTTCTTCGCCATCAGAGTGTCTTCGGCGGGAAGCGAGCGCCTAACTGCGGTGTTGTTTCCGGCACTCGCGGCGGTTTCAGCTGCGACACCGATTGGCGCTTGCGGCGTGTGGGAAGCGATCCGTCCAGCTTTGATTTTCTTGGACGAAGGACGTTCTGACTTCGGGATTTCCCCGGCGAACGGCGGATCTAGCTGGACCGCTCTGGGGATCGAACTACGCCCGTCAGCCGGACCGGATTGGTCCGATGGCGACGACGCGATCTGTTGTGCGGAAGCTGGAAGTGCTGCTGTCGCGATCTGCGGATTTGCCGCAGGCAGCTTCGCCTGATTCAGGGTTCCCGGGCGCACCAGGAGCAAGGCGCAGCCGATCGCAATACCCGCGGCCAGCGCGGCCCAGCGCAGGCTCGGCACCGCAAAAACGGCTCGCCAGCTTCTCGCGGCCTTAGCCGGAATCAGTGCGGGTCGTCCCGGAGCTGTCTCGGCCGCAACCTCCTCTGCCGGCAGCGCCAATGCGACCAGTTCGCGGCAGCCTCCGCAGAGCGCCAGGTGCCCGAACACGCCGTCGCGCTCGGTTGGCGAAAGCGCCTGCTCGGCAAAAGCCGTCAGCAGGTCGGCATTGGGGTGCGCTGGATCGAGCGCGTCTCGCCCCTGCAAATCCCGCTCTGCAGCCCCCAGGCGGTCATATACGATTTTGGGAACTTCCGTCATCTTTTCGCCGCGTCCTGCGCGGGCATTCACCCGCTTCCTTTAGGGAACGATCTTGGCCCGGAATCTTGCACGAAACGGGACCGTAAATTCAACTGTAGGTCCCGCACGTCGGTTTCCAGGGCTTCGGCAGCCTGGGCGTGGCTCAATCCGCGCGTCCGCAGACCCGCCAGAATCCGCTTCCGGAGGCCCGCGGCGAGCCGGTCCAGCCGCCGGCTGACGCTGGACTCGTGCAGTCCTAGAGTGCGTGCAATCTCGGCCAATGTCCGTTCATCCAAGTAATAGGACGCCAAAGTAAAACGGTCCTCGGCCGAAAGTTCCGCGAGTGCCTCGTCGGTGGCGGCTTCCAGCCGCTCGGTCGATTCGCGGCCGGGAGTGTCCGCCGGATCGGGAACTGCCGCCGCGAACTGTACGCCCTCTTCCGTTTGTTCTTCCAGACTGACCGTGCGTTTCTGCTTGCGGTAGCGATTGATGAACTCCTGCGCCATCACGGTGCGCAGCCAGCCTTCGAGTGAACCGCGCCCGGTATAGAACACCAGCTTCGAACGGCGCGCGTCATCGCGCGTGCTGACGCCGTAGAGATCCGCAAAAAGCGAGTCGGCCAATTCCGCGGCATGCGCCGCGTCGCGCGTAATGTGCAGCGCCATGCTGTGCATTTTCTGGCGATAGCGGCTGATGAAGTCCTGCCACGCGAGATCGTTTCCGGCGGCACAGGCGCGCGCCAGCGCCAGTTCTTCCAGACGCAGCGCCGCGCAAAAATCAGCTCTTTGTCCTGGCGAAGGGGAAGAGACTTGCTTGCGCAGAATTTCATCGAGGATGGCCGCGAACTGCCCGGCACTCAAGCCATAGGCGGATGCCCCGCTGCGCTCGTACAGAGCCGCAGCGATGTTCGCTTCGTGGCCGGATTGGGATGGCTTTGGCACGCTACGCGGGCAGGCTCTACATGATGCTAGCAATTTTTAAGATGCAAGGAAGAACAAATCGTACGTTCTTTTATCAACGAGCTGTGAAGATCACTCCTGGAAGAATCGCGATTGAGTCCCCGGCGCGCTCTCACTTGGGCGTGCCGGGGATGGCGCGTTCGAGATGTCGAACCAGATGTCGAACGAAGGCATGCCCGACTGGGATGCGTCGGCGCAGACGCGGTCATGTCCGCTCCAGGCCTTTGTGCACGACGTCATCCGCGTCGTAGGTTAGGTTGAGCGCAGGCAATTCGTCGCGTGAGAACCAGCGAACATCCGCCGCATCGCTCCCCGCCTTAAGATCGCCGCCGAGCGGACGACACAAAAAATCGATCAAGACAAAGTGATACCGTACCCGCCGCTCCTCGTCCCGGATGACGCGTTCATACACGCCCAGCATCTCACCCGGTTCGACCGTCAACCCTGTTTCTTCGTGAGCTTCGCGCATCACGGCCTCGCGCAATGTTTCACCGCACTCGAGCACGCCGCCCGGCAATGACCACTCGCCCAGCAGCGGCGGGGTTCCGCGGCGAATCAAAAGGACGCGGTTCTCGCCGCTATGACGGGCAACGATCACAGCGCCTACGCCCACCAGCGGCGATTCAGGGTATTCACGTTTCATCGGCTGATCAGTATACGGCCTTGGACGGTGCGGAGCCCCGTCACCACACGCATTACAATAGCGAGCATGTCGCTCGACGAGTACAAACGGAAACGGCGTTTCGAGGAAACGCCCGAGCCTCCACCGAAGCTTGAAAAACAGTCGCGGCACCGCTTTGTGGTGCAGCGCCATCATGCCTCGCGCCTGCACTACGATTTCCGGCTGGAGATGGAAGGCGTGCTCAAGTCGTGGGCCGTTCCCAAAGGCCCGTCGCTTGATCCCGCCGACAAGCGTCTGGCCATGATGGTTGAGGATCATCCGGTATCGTACTTCGATTTTGAGGGCACCATTCCCGAAGGCAACTATGGCGGCGGCACGGTGATGGTTTGGGACGTGGGTACGTGGGTGCCACTGTCGCCGGTGCCGGTCAACGGCGAGTACTTGCCGGGGACCGACAAGGAAGCGGCCGCCATGCTTGCAAAAGGCGACCTGAAATTTCGGCTGACGGGGAAACGGCTGAACGGCGATTTCGCCCTCGTGCACATCAAGGGCCGCAGTGGAAGCAAAGGGAACGAATGGCTGCTGATCAAGAAAAAAGACGGTGATGTCGTTGCGAATTTCTACATCGACGCGTATGACACTTCCGTCCTTACCGACCGCACCATGGCGGAAATCGGCGGCGATGCAGGCTCCGCGGAATGGAAGAGCAGCCGCCAAGCCGCGCGCGGCAAAGTGAAGGCCGCGTGGCTGGCGGGCGCCATTGCGCGCGCCGAGTCGAAGCGAAAAGCTTTAACCGCAGAGAATGCGGAGAAAAATAGCGGTAAAAGCGCAAAACGGGCTGCTCGAAGTGTCACTCAAGCGAAGAGCCCTGCGATCTTGCATGAAGCGTCCGGGGACGGCGCATCGAGCGGTGCCGCATCCAAATCAAGAGCCAAGAAATCCTCGGCGAACTCTGCGCCCTCCGCGATGAAGGTTCTTGCGGGCGCCGAGCAGAAGCCCATGCCCACGGTGATCCATCCGATGCTGGCCACCTCTACGCCCATGGCCTTCGACAATCCCGACTGGCTCTTCGAGATTAAATGGGACGGCTACCGCGCCGTGGCCTTCATCGAGGAAGGGCACGTGCGTCTGGT
>Ga0302152_10000160_pt1 | contig 31113 bp, 46 predicted proteins | sample I_Bog_N2_1_FD_192434 | JGI IMG/M metagenome (GOLD analysis project Ga0302152, IMG submission 192434) | Peat permafrost microbial communities from Stordalen Mire near Abisko, Sweden - I_Bog_N2_1 | ecosystem: Environmental > Terrestrial > Soil > Wetlands > Peat | place: Sweden: Abisko, Stordalen...
CTTGAAAGTAACAAGCTTGGATGACTTGTCTACGATCTTGTAAAGAGTCTGTAAGCGTAGGTCACGGTTAGCGGCTAGTCTGCCGAGCGTGATATCATCCATTGATCAAGGGTGTTGACTGTCCCTGTAGAGAGACTTTAGTTTGAGCCGTGATAGTCTCTGTAGCAGTCTTGCGATCTTGCTTGCCTTGCTGCTCTGCTTTGTATGTTATGAGCTCGTTTTCGTCTTCTTTTATGTCTTTAAAGTAGTGTCTCATGAAGCGATGCGCTATGGATGCGTTTACTGTTCCGTTGATGTAATTTTCCCCAATAATAGCAAGCGCGCGCTCATTATATGGGGCGAATTCCGCTCTTCTACAGTATTCCTTGTAGGTTTCCCACAAGATTCCTTTGTGTACGCTATACCATTGGTTGATGTGTAGGGGCCTATTTCGGCTTACCCAATCAATCATCTCTTTGCCCAAAGCAATCATCTCTTCCTCTGGTGGAGTTACAGTGCGAGGCGCTCCGCCTGGCCCCTTCCTAGCCATTTGTAGGCTCCAATACAGCAAGGATAGCGTCTTTGCGCACTAGGAAGAACACGGCTTCTTCTTGGGTGACTTTGATAGCATGCTGCGAGGTGAATAGAACCTCTTGGCCTTTGTGTAAGTCTAGTAGCTTGTAGGAGCCTGTTCCTAGCTGGTAGATGGTACCTGAGCAAGAGTACTTATCATCTTCGCAAGTGCCGATATCGCCTATAAGCGCGAAGTCTTCTCTGATGTCTTTTAACATAGGATACCTAAAACGTGGTCTTGGGGCACAAGCATAAAGCTTTCGCCGTCTATTGTGTACTCTCTAGCTGCGTAAGGGTCAAATAGTATCCTGTCGCCGTCTTGGTAGACTGTAGTCACTAGAGGGCCGTAGTCAACTACTGTGGCTATGTTAGCAGGTGCTTTTTTGTGAGAGTCGGGCATGATGATAGCACCTTGAGGGGCTGGCGCCTCTTTCTCTACTCTGATAAGCAATAAGTCTCTTAGGGGCTTTAGTAGCATTACTTCTTTTTCCTTTTAGAGTCTGCGGGCTTTGTGGCTTTGCCCATAGGGCCTTTAGTGTGCTCAGCTTGCATAAGCTTGCCTTCATTTGGCTTTACGCCTGATTTAAAGCTGGGTTTATCTTTAGCCATTGTGTGCCTATGTATTCCAGACTTTGCGGATGAAATCGTGGAGTATCTTTGAAGAGTATGGATTCTTTGAGAGCTTTTGCTTAGCCTTTTTAACACCCGCTTCGCGGCGCAAATCAGCTTCCTTTTTAGGCTCTTCTTTGCGGAGGTCTGCGTAGTAATTATCGTTGCCGAGCATTTGGACTCTTTGGGAAGTGAGGGGCGCTTGGATAAAGCAGACTATTTTTTTATATAGTCTCTTACGCCCCTCGCTCTCGTTATATGACGGAGGCATTTTAGGCGCAATAGATAGTGCGCTGTTTTTTAACCGTTAGTTTTTGTTTACGTAAAATGTTACGTGTGTCATTATGTATAAGACACAATAACTAAACCTGAGAAAACAAGATGTCAATACAACAACGATTTGATCAAGAGGCTCTTGATCTATGCCCTGAAATTAAGAAGTTGATTTATTCAGCTGAGCGAGCCGAGGCAAATCAAATGCTTTGCTGCTTTTTGAGACGTTGCATGGATTGCACACCGGCTTTAGTAGAGATGAGCGACGAGCAAAAAAGTAGTTTTCAAGCTGCTTTGACCAGCGAATTTATATATAAAGAGTGGGTCTAGGCTGAACTATGAGCGAGATTATACCGAAATACTGGGTCACCATGACTGATCGCTTTATGAGCGGCTGGGGCCTTGCAAAGGGTCTTAAAAATAAGCTGGTTTTTGAGTGTGAAAGCTTGGCGGAAGCCGAGAGGTTGGAATCCTTTGCACTCAATCGCCCAGAAATGAGCTATGTGCACCTTTGCTCGACGAAGCCTAAGTATGTCAAGGCTGTCATGGAACAGGACTACAAGAGCGGCGGCTATTACGTGCAGATGAGAAACAAAACACTTTGCCCTAGGTGGTACGAATGAACCTATACTATTTCCCGCTTCAGCTCTTTAGCTTTGTAGAGGGTGATCGCTACTTTTTTCAATTGGCAGATGGGAAAATTCCATCTACTGTAATTAAAAAGTTTTTTGAATACAAAGCACCTGTCCTTGTATGCACTCGCCTAACTCCTATCGATGAGGAATTTGCCCTCTATTCGTTTGGAGATCAAGAGGGGCTCTATATGGCTATTGATCGTATATGGAGCCCTGAAGAGGAGGACGAATATGTCTGGTCTGAGCCTTATATTAGCAGCGTGTTTCATCAAGTCAAGTTCAATGCTGTACTGATCAGCCCTAAATTTGATATTAACCCCATAAAGAGCGTTTTAGAATCTAAAGCGCTTGCTTACCTAAACAAAATCAAAGAGGAAATTAAAGAATGAGTGATAAAACACCTGAAGAAATCAAGGCTGAAGCTAATAGATGCATTGATCATATCGATGATTATTTTGTCAGTTCAGGCACTTGTAAGTCAGCGGCTATTTCGTCTCTGGTCTATCTCCTACTTAAGGCATTTGCGTCTAATGGCGTAACACATGAACAAGTAGCACTCGCTTTTCAAGAGCTATTAGAAGTTTATGACAAGACCTAACTGAGGAGAAAGAGGCCACCCATGAATGAAATGACTAAAGAGCAGATTGAAGAATACCGCGAAAGGTTTGGCGATCTTATCAGCGAAGGGATTGAGAAATGGGGGCCTGGTCAAACCATACCTCTTGTAGTTCAGGTTTGTCTTATTTCCTTTTTCATCTGCAAAGCTGAGGAGATTACGTATGATCAAATGAAGGCGAATCTTCAACCGTTGATTTACGAGGCTATTGAGATCGTTAAAGCAGCGCCACATTTACCACCTGAAGCAGGCGAATAATGGTTTACCTGATACTTGCGCTTATTTTATCGATGGGCTCCGTTTACGCGGGGCCTCCTGAGCCGAGCAATGGCACTTCTAGCAGTAAAGAGAGTTTTTATTCTGCTAAAGAGATGAGGAAAGATGATCTGCGAATGGTGGGAAGTAACATGCACTACTTTACCCTGCCTACTGGTTATAATACAAAAAATATTAACTTATTAGCTTACCAAGGAACACATAGCAATTTTGTGGTGCTTTTTAAGACAAATACAGACTTTTATTTTCTCTACTCTCAAGAGGGTCACAATCGCGCGCTAGAAAAAGTGACTAAGGAGAAAGCTAAGGATTGGGTTCGCTCAAACGCTGAAGAATATTACGACGACATTTGGGGCCGAAAGCATGTCTAGCAGTGAAATGTTTATTCTATTTATTTACGTGTTGGTAAGCGGTATTTCCTTTTTCAGCATGGGTTATAAACTAGGTTTTTCAAAAGGCGGTATTTCCTTTTTCAGCATGGGTTATAAACTAGGTTTTTCAAAAGGTCGATACGAGGGCTTCATAGAAGGGCAACCGTCTATGACTATATCGAAAGGTACTAATGTGTGTTTTGGCTACGAGTCATTGATACACTCAAAGGGGGGCAGTGAAAACACTTACGTGCATTTTCCGAAGGAGGAAGATAAATAAATGACTTTAGAACAAATATTACCTACACATATCGACGTGCGTCTCAGCAAAGAGCACAACAAACCAGTTCTTGGAATAGGTAGAAACGAGAACGGCAACTTTGTTTTAACAATTTTATCTTTGAACGATGAGAAAATCAGCATAACAGCTGAGGTTGATGCTACGCAGTTAGCTTACTTTTTACGAGTTGCTGAATTCGTTTTAGATAAAGAATGAAATGGCTCTACCGCATCCTGCGTCTGTTCTTCTGTCCTCATCGATACAAAGTGATCGATAGTCATAGGCGCATTGGGATGATTCAACCTTTTGTAACTAGATACGTTTGCCGTTGCTCTTACTGCGGCAGGCTAAAGTCATTCAACGCTTAAGTTTTGGTATGGCACAAAGTTCTTGATTTTGTTCCACGTGGGGCGCATATGTTGTTTTACGCTCCACGAGGGATCATGAATAGCGAATATCTGAAGAAACTTGAGCGCTCGCGAGAAATAGCTAGCGGTTTGTTGCATGACGACGAGTTAGCGGCTGCTTTTGAGCAACGAATAGCTGAGTTCAAAGAGCATGTGCGGGAGCCCTTGCATGAGACTCTAAATGATGACCCCTGAGAGAATTGAACTCTCATTCCCCTATTTTTAAAGACGTTCTGACGCATATTTATTTTTTTGGGATCCTAATCTTGGACGAAAGGGTCGAGGCTATTTAAGCAATACGGCCATATTTACGCAATACGGCCATTATACGGCCATTATACCGTGCTAATTGTCACCTGTGTCTACTTGGGATATACAGACACAGAAGGTGTGCCTTCACCGTGTTTATGGATAATAATTCGAATATCACCCTTGTATTCAGGGCTATGTGATGCCTGCCTTACAGGATGCAGAGCAGGAGGAGCCGCTAGCACATCAATTGATGACTCCATGCGTGTAGCTACAATCGATTTGCGAGGAGGCACTGGAGGAACAATAGCCATGGCTTCTCTTAGCGATAAGCGAGGCTCTCCTGTTCGAGGTGTGGGTGGAGTGATCTTGCGACCGTACCATGTTCGACCTGGGCAACAACTGAGGCAGCATTCAATTTGAACGTCTCTTGCTTTTATTGTTGGAGCAAATGTTGGAGTAACTGCGGACATAGGACACCTCTCGGCTAGGTTCTCTATCTCTTGTATAAACTATCATTTACATTTGGCTAACAAAAATATGAGTCGAGCCTTTTTCGGAGTACTTTTTTGAAGCGGTTAGAGATACGATTTGTGCATCGTCTACGTAGGCTATTGAATTAAGCGTATCCCCGGCGCTCTTCACCAAATTATCGAGGTCACTTCTGCTAGTCTTGTACTCGCCCCATTTCTTTTTATCTTTGATAGCAAAGTAGAAGCATAGCTCTAGCTTGATTGGGCCCTCTAGAGGCTTAGGGAAGTGCTGCTTAAGCGAGATTCCGAGCTTCTTACGCTCAGCCGTCTTAGGATCGAACATAGCGACCTTGCCGCCGCGAATACAGGCTCTAGGTCTTGACCAGACTTGAGGGGCGCCTTCTATGACTATGTGAACAGTGTGCATAATCCCTCAAAAAAAAGACTCTTGCCTTCCACATAGCAAGAGTCTAACAAATATAGCGGCCAAGAAGTCCAACTTAAAGGCCAAAAATAGCAGAAAAATCATCTTTTATTTTTATTTTGTTTTTATTTCCCATCTTTTGGGTGTCTCTACAGTAAGACTTACGTAAATTAAACGCTACTCGTCTTCGTCGTCTTCAATAAAAGATTCTAGATCTGCCTCAAGTGCTGAGAGTTGGTCTTTGTTCATGTGTGTCCGCGTTGGGTTGAGTTGAGCCCGTGGAAACGGCCCGATAATGAATTGGTTTCTTAGGTATTGGATAAGGGGATTAAGGGTAGGGTTACTCATTCTTTGATCTTCGTTATCTCTCTTCGACTATAAACGGTGAATACTCTGGAACAATGCTCCTAGCTTCGTACTCTTCTGGACTCATAACAGGCCTAAGAGGGTCAGACTCTGGATAGAGCTTTAGCATTTCTTCCTTGCTTTTCCAGACTCGGAATATGACGGGTTCACTTATACTCATTATTTGTCGATATTTGCTTGATTGGTTGTTACAATAAAATTTAAATTACAGGACTTTCGCTCAGTTTCTGCATTTCTAAAAGGTGTCGTGACGCCATACTCAGCCACAAGACCATCATTGAAATCATCTTCAATTTCAACTTGATGGGTAGTTGATGAGCCATCGCTATAACACAATGTGCATTCATAAGATTTATTCATTCTTTGATCTTCGTTATCTCTCCGTCTGGCGAGACTTCCATTGGGCCGTTCTTGGATAGCAGTTCGAACATGATCTCGCGCTCTACTTGTGCTTGCCACTGGTTATAGAGTTCACAATATTTAGCTATAACTTCGGGAGCTGCTACTGATTCGTTAATCACCATATAAGATCTTGGATAAGTGTTTTCATACTCTTTGATGGCTTCGATGTTAACTGGATCAGCTAAGCATTTTACATACTTTTGAGCCTGTGCAGTGTTTGGAGTCTCGCCACATATAGGGAATGCTGTATTTACCAAAAGTCTCATAGCAGGGCTTAAAGGGTCTATCATAGCTTCGTCCTTAAAATGGCAGGTTGTCTTCATTATAATCGTCTGAAGGGTCGTTTCTGTGCGAAATTTCACCAAATGCAGCTGGGCTAGCCTTTCTAAGTTCAGCTAACGCCCATTCATTGAAGCGTTTTGTCTGATCTGAGTCTGCCCATGTGACTAAAGGCTTGCGCTTAGTCTTTCCATCTTTGCCTTGATACTCTGAGCTAGGCATGACTATGTAGTAGCCGCGCTCGCCGTTGAACATGCAACAGGTGATTTTCATACCTGAGCCGAAAGCTATATCGAACTCACAGACGAGCGACTTGATGTTTTTGATTTGGACGTTAGTTATTTTCATAAACCTCTTCTAATCCTGTTCTACCGAGATCATATTGCTGAATGAGCCGATCCACTGAGGTCATTTTGATATTATCCGTTAAGCCTTTGGAATTATCTAGGGAGGTACCATAGCGAAAGTGTTCGCCAACGTCTTTAATGAGTATCGCGGGAAGTTCGTCGAATTCAAATAAATGCAGGGTTTGGTGAGCGCCTCGACGATAGGATGATTCGCTAATTCGAGCGATAAATCGAAGCAGTAGCTTTTTCTCTTTTTTCGTTAGTTTGCTAACGAGAGTTTGCATAGGTTCTCGCCATTTTTCAGGAAGAGAAACGATATTTTCAGTTTTCAAGGTGTGCCTCACGTGCTTTTTCTTGTGCGATCTTTTTGGATAGGTAGACTAGCTTGGCTTCGTATAATCTTAGGGATTTCAGGGCTTCTAGTTCGTTTTCTCTAGCAGTCTGCAGCTTCACTTCTTCTAAAAAATTTTCCGCTAACGTTTGGTCATACTCGATCTGGTAAGACTCAGAGATTTTGAGGGGGATTACTTGAGTCATAATTCACCCTTTGGGTTTTCTTCAAGGTAGTCAATTCCCATAATAGCCTTGACCTGTTTCTTCAACAAATCCTTGCTATCTAGCTCAAACTTTCGAGCTACTAAAGCGTAATTAACGAATCGATTCTTGCTATCTGGAGCAAGTTTCTCAGCTAAAGCAATAGCTTCTTTTATTTCTGTGATGGTAGGATCGGGGCACATATAGTCCTTTAGTTGTTTTTGGGATGGGTGTATGGGCGCTAGAGATAGCGCCCTTTTGTTTTAGTAACTCTTTCGATTTGGAAATACGTCGTCGGGTATTTCATCTATCGCCCTAACTTGAGCTGACTGCTTTTGGTTTTTAGATTCGTAATAACGACCCGTAGCTGCCTCGAAGCACATTCTTACGATTGATCTTTTACCTGTGTGACGATTTTTATCTAAGTTAACTAGCACTTCGCCGGGGTTATTCAGGTGATCTTGTGCGTCTGGGCGGTGAATTAGCATTGCAATATCCACTGATTCCTCGATTGCTCCGCTTTCTCGTATCTGGTGAAGTGAGGGGCAGCGGTTGCCGTCTTTAGCATTCTCACGGTTAAGCTGAGCTAGAACCACGATTGCAACGCCAGTTTCCTTGGCGATAGATTGAAGCTCGTGAATGATATCCGTGAACTTCTCGTGAGGGTTGCTAGTCTTTTTATCACTACGCATGAGCGTCAAAAAGTCCACTACGCAAATCTTAATCCCGTGCACTTTTTGCATGTAGTACATGCGAGCCCTGAGCTGAGAGGGTGTTAAAGCTGCTGTCTCGTCATAGCAAAGCTTAGAATCTCTGTACCACTGAGCCGATTGATAAATCGCCATTACCTCGCGAGATTCCATAGTTTTTTCAGGGCGTTCAATCCGATCGACCTCCAGTCCCGATTTGATAGCGACTAAGCGAGCGTCAATTTGAAATAGTGGCATTTCCATGGAGAACATTCCGACCGAAACTTTCATATCTAGCCAGTTTTTGACTAGATTGAGAACGAATTGGGTTTTACCTGAAGAGGTGCGACCGCCGATTAGGACGAGCGAGCCTGGTCGAACGCCACCGGTCATTTCGTCAATGCGCGGTATTTTGTAAGGAATGCCTGGAAGTGTTACTTCGCCTCGTTGAGCGGCTTCAAGCCTTTGCTTAAAAATATCCTCGAACGTTTTACCTTCCTGAGAGTTATTCATTGAAGTCGGCGTATCACAAACGGTTTGCTTCGTTTCGAATGAGATCAGAGCCAACTTCTCTTTAAGCTCAGAAATGACCTTCTCTGCGTTATCGCTATCGAGTTTGATATTAGCTAGCTTAAATCCGATTTCTTGGAGCCTACATAGCTTTGCGTGGTTCTGGATCAATTCTGCGTGATGCTCATAATCGAACGCGTAAGCCGAGTCAAAGCAATCGGTTACTATTTTTAAGCAGTCTTGTCCGTTTCTAGCTGATCTCTCGGTATAGAGAGAGGCTACGCGAGCAAGTGTGATCTCTTTTTTTTGCTCTAGAAGAACCTTGATGCAAAGAAATATGAGGCGAAAGTCCTCATTTTCAAAATCCTGTACTGCTATACGATCCATGATCGAGTACATGCTTAGGGTGTCTCTGATGCAAGAGCCTATGAGGATCTGCTCAGATGTAAAAATGTCTTTCATATAGCCTTGAGTTGTTTTTGGTTAGGGCGGCGGGATTATACGCGACTTGTGTTATTAGCCGCTAAGTTGTCTTGAATAGCTACTCTGAGGTAAGCGAAAGGGTTTTTAACCTTCTTTTTGCCTCTTCTAGACTTCACATACTCGACATTTCGCTCTATGCGATCGAAAGAAAAGCGCTCGGCCATCTCGCGGCAGAAGTTTTTATCCGCTCCGAGGCCATGCAATAGCTCTTGGCTTTTTTCTACTTCGGCTTGATCTCTCACTCGTGGTTTTTTTCCCTCTTTTGGAGAGGGACAGGCAGAAACCTTTTTCCCATCTGTACAATTAACAGAGTTAATTTCTTCTTCCTGTATATAAGGATAGGGCGGACACGAATGTCCTACCCCCCGGACAGAAATGTCCGCCCTAAACTTTTCTTTAAAGCGTGATTTCTGGACGGCGTAACTTTGTGGTTGGATAGCAAAAAGGTGTCGCCTTTCGTTAACAAATTCCCTGATCAAATGGCCTTTTTTGATCAAATTTTCTAGATATCGTCTTATGGTTCTATCGCAAACATTGAATCGCTCCATAAAATGAGAATTGCGAACTATGCAAGGCGTGCTTTGAGAAAGAGCGCATATTTCTGACCACAATAGGATTTCTACAGGTGACAATGATTTGTCGCAGTAGATAGGTGCTGGGATCGAAATTGAGGTGAATTGATATGTTGGCTGAGTGCTGCTCATAGCGGAGTCTTATTGCTGAGTATTGAAAATAATCAGTGGCTCGAGCTAAGATTTTGGCCTATTTTCTTTAAAAATATGGCGGAACCTGTTAAGTTCATTTTGTCTTAGCTTTCGAGCCACCTAGCCCTTCTCACTTAGTTCCTGAGAAGGGCTTCTTTTTACCTTAATCCAGTCGCCTGTTTCTTGAATAGTGTAGAAAGCAAAAAAGAGCCCTTGTAGGGGTCCTTGTGACATATGTAACATATGTGAGTTCTGTAAATCTTAATCGTTTTTACTAAGCATGACGTTCAAGAAGCTGTGTATTCTAACTTTCAGTTGATCGTTCATCTCAATAAGTTGCTGCTCTCTTTCCTCTAAAGCTTTCACTCGCTGAAGAGTCGCCGCTAAATCTGCGTAGGCGTCTGCCAATTGCTGCCTTAAGTCCATTACCACATCTCCTGATTAATCGTTTTACACTAGTCCTGACACTTTAGGCACTTGCAGTATAATTCTACGTATGTCTATACTTACTCAAAACCTCCGAGCTTCACTGTTCGGGCACCTCAATTGTGTTTTCTCAGGTTGTGTTTTTAGGTCGCTGGATTAAAGCGGCCTTTTTTATTTCGTCTTCTTTCCAGATAAAAAAGCGTCTAGCGCTTGCTCAAAAACGTAAGCATTCATGACTTTCATGCCTTGCTTTGCTTCCTGCTGTAAAATTTCACGGCATTTGCGGAATTTGTTGAGGACGCTCACTGTGATTTTCAGCTGAAACGAATTGTAATCTTCATTGATCATACGTATCACTTGTTTGTATTTGTTACTTAAGATATACTGTAAACCAATACGTAAAATACAGCAATGATAACTATTGCTTTGGGAGCCTATATGAGCCTTACCGTCCACACTAATTCACCTGCGCCCGTACTTGGCGGAATGAGTCCTGAGCAAGAGAAGCTTATTAGAGAAATTCTCTGTAAAGAAGCAAGCCCTGATGAAATAGCCGTCTTTTTGAACATTGCTAGACATACGGGATTAGATCCTATAGCTAAGCAGATTTGGATGATCCCAAGATGGGATTCAAAGCTTGGACGGAACGCTTACACGCCTCAAGTGTCGATCGACGGCGCAAGGCTCATTGCTGATCGAACTGGTAAGTATGCGCCTGGTCGAAGCGCAACGTTTACTTACAAACCTGATGGATTAATCCTAACTTGTACCGCGTATGTAAAAAAACTTACGAGCGACGGAACTTGGCACGAGATAGAGCATACATGCTTTTTTGATGAGTACGTTCAAACGTTTACAGATAAGAAAACGGGTGAGAGCAAAGTATCAGGTCTCTGGGCCACTAAGGGTCACGTCATGATCTCTAAATGTACAGAAATGGCTTGTTTACGAAAGGGCTTTCCTAACGAGATGGGCAAACTTTATGTCGACGGTGAGTTTGACAAAGATTCGAAAGGGGCAATAGACGTTTCTCCAATTGATGAAATATCCCAGCAAGAACTTGATGATCTATATGCTATCAGCGTTAAATTTCCTGAAGTCTCCAAAAACTTTCAGAATCATTACAAAGTAACTGGATGGAATCAGTTAAAGCGTAATCAATACCAAGTAGTCAAACGACGCTTTGAGAAAGAGCTCGCAGATAAAGCAGAAGCTTTCCGAGCAGCTCAGGACGGCGAAAATGTTTAGGCTATTTGATTGTCAGCAAGGCTCCGATGAGTGGCTAGCATGGCGCAAGAAACACGGTCGCACTACAGCTACTATGCCAGCCGTTATCATGGGTAAGTCTCCTTACTGCACCGCTAATCAGCTATGGCGAGAGATGGTGCTTGGGGAGAAGCGTGAGATGTTTCAGCCTGCTTTGGATAGGGGCAAGGCTCTCGAGACACCCGCGCGCCTATGGGCTGAACAAAAGCTAGGCTGTGAGATTGATAAGCCTATCTGCGTAGAACACTATTTAAATCCCCTTTACGCTGCCAGCTTAGACGGTTGCATTGGGATGCGGGTTTTTGATACCCCCGTTGAAGGGCCTTGGATTTATTTAGTTGAAGCCGTCGTAGAAATCAAAGTTCTTGGAGCTGCTAATCATGCCAAGATTTTAAGCGGTGAGATACCTGAGCATTATGCAATTCAAATCAAATGGCAGATTTTTGTAACGGGAGCTAAATACGGTTTGCTTGTTGCTTTCGACGGAATAGACGGAATCATTCATCGCATTGAGCCTTTTCCACCCGAAGAACTTAAACGTGTCCTTCAAGCCTGCGCAAAGTTCCATGAAATGATTGACGAGTTTCGCGAACCTGATATTAGCGATGCTGACTGGGCAGTTGAAGAGTCTGAGGACTGGGCTTTTGCAGCTCAGATATACAAAGAAGCTCTAGAACAGAAACGCCAAGCTGAAAACCAGATAGAAGCGGCTAAAGCTGGAATGGAAAAGATCGCTAACGGAAGAGTTAGGCTTGTAGGATGCGGATTAAAATACTATCAAACGATCAGAAGTGGGCCTGTAGACTACAAGCAACTTTGTGTGGATAAGTGTATTAGCTCGCATGAGGTTGACCAATACAGGAAGGATCCTATCGTTACTACGAATGTGAGAGTGAGCTAGATGGATGGCTATGATATTTTAGAGAATCAAATCGTCAATGACGTAAGAACATTAACAAAAGATCAAGACACTATACCTTGTTTTAACGCTTACCACCGACTTCTTGTTGGGTCGTTTCGAATCTTATGCGTGAGAGGGGATAAAAAGTTTTTAAAAATTGTAGCAAAAACTATTTATAACAATCTAATAGATGAAATTCCTAAGGAGTAGCCCCATGCTCACCCTCCTAATCGCCGCGGTCGTCACCGTCGCAACCCTAATCTATTGCTGCTGGAGCCTCAAAGAATGAAAGAAGAACCAAACGAATACACAATTGAACGCGATCGAAAGCGCTATCTCCACATGGAGTATCTTGGAGAAATGGCTAAACTGCTTGAGGCTCATGAGAAATATATAAAGAGATGCCTTGTTGCAGACGTTGATCCTACGTTAGAAGAGACGCTAATTGAGTATGGCGGACGATTTAGAGTTTATCTCGATACTTTTTCCACGCAATATGGGCCGCAATTATGACACCTAGAGAAGAGTTTAAAAGTGAGTTAAAGATGGTATTGGACGACATGGCTCGCGTTGTGTCTGATTATCGAGTCTATGGAAATGAAAGTCCTATGTACAAGCAATCTAATATAATCTTTGATCAAAACATGAATACGTTTATAGAAAAATGGGCGCCTAAAGATGACTGACAGCGCTATTTGCCATACAACCATTGGCGCTCTGATGGCCACTTTGCTGTTTTTGCTATATGTGGTCTACTTGCAATCGAAAAGAATCAATCGATTAGAGAAAATGCTGGACGGCGATGAGGAACCCCTTACCCCCATACGAGATCCCTATGAAAAAGTCTAAAAAAGAACCGATCGAAAAAGTCATCGATATCAACGAGCCTGTTGTCCTAGAGACGAGCTACCCTATCGAGATAGTTCGTCCTACTGAGAAGGACGTGCAAGAGGCCGAGCTAGCGTTCTGCAAGTTTATCAACGAAGGTCATATGAATATTGAAGCAGCTATCCGCGCTATGCTAGGCGTATCTATCAGCACCATGGTCAATAGCAACCTGAGCGAAGAAGACTTCGACAACAATCTCGTGAGCATGAAAGGTCTGTTTGTGAAGCTCAAAGCCCAAAAAGACGCCGCATGTACCTAGACAAAGAGCTTAAGAAGCTTAATCAAAAGCAATGGGAGCTCCTGCTTGGCCTCCCTGAGTATGCGAACGTAGCTAAAACCTGCGTGTCGTCTAGCAAGCGCCAAGACTTTGAGGTTGTAACGATCTGGGTTGGCTACGATATGGGCGGCGAGGCAAAGGTCTTCGGCACACGCGTATTCGTGCAGGGACATACCCACGATCTCTCAAAATGGAAACTCAAGTATAGATCGCTTAAAGAAGCATTAGCTGGTCACAATAGCGTTTGTGATGACGTTAAGAAGGGTCTCTACAATGAGGAAGAGCTGCTGAAGGCCGCTGAGGTTGTGGAATGAAAGTAATTGAACCCCCTAAGATGCAAAAAGCTCTTTACATAGGTAAAGACTCTAGTCGCAAGCGTGAATATGTCGATCACTTAAAATGGTTAGGTGATGAATATTCAATTTGTTTTCTAAATGAGCTTTGTGTTGATGATCAAGAAGCTCAGGAACTTAGAGCTAAGGATTACTTCTCATTGTTTGACTTTGAGGTAGTCGCTTGTAGCAACAATCCTTTCTTTATCAATGCTGCCCCTCTTGAAGCGATACATATTTGCACTAGAGTCGAAGACACTCTCGTAATAGATAACATACTCAGCAAGCCCGAAAAGTTTGCGGAATGGAGAGCTCTTGGGCTCCCTAACTACGATTTGCTCACCTCTGAGTTTTTGTACAAATGATCGTCGCGCAAACAATCCTGTTCACCATAGCAACTGCGGCGGCAATAGGCATCATCGTTGGGATCGCTAAGGACTTGTTGAGGAAATAGCTGTTACTTCTGAGTCTTGTCTGCGCTAAAGTCTACACTCACACCTGTCTCTGCCTTGATCTCTTCTTCAGCTAGCTGCTCGATGGGACTATTGGGAGGCAGGAACCTTGAGCTGACATAGCCAACGATTAGGGATGCTGCTACAACAATGATTAGGGTAATGCTCATGTGGCCTCTAGGTTAGGGGGGATTGCTCCCCCTAGTATTACTCTGCTACTATGCAAAGTGCTTTTTTAGTCCATTACAGCTTCTGAAAATGCTGCTGGAGCAACCACTGGAGCTGCTTCTGCAACCACTGGAGTTACTGAAGCAACCACTGGAGTTACTGGAGCAACCACTGGAGCAACCACTGGAGTTGCTGCTTGTGCTGCTGCAACTGCTGGAGCTAATGGAGCTGCTTGAGCAGGAGTTAGTAGGTGACCAATCACAATTTGGGCATCTTGTAGGATAGTAAGACCTTCTGAGCGCAATGCTGAGTGTAGGACTTTGAGGAGTGCTTGCTTAAGGGCTTCTGGCATGGGTACCTGTGGGGTTAAGGGGATAGTAGCAAAAGGGTGATTTAGGGGCTAGGCGATCTCTGTCACAGAGAAGGTCATTGATTCAGTTCCATTATATGAACCCAATAAAGAAGCGTTGCTTAATGCAATGTTAGAAGCATAGTAAACAGAATAGGTTGTTGATGAAGTGGTTCCAGAGGTTTTAACAAAATTAAATATCGCAGTACCATTTGCTGGAGCCATTGGATATGAATTAAGGAGAGTTGTTCCTTGAAACAAGAAAACTCCCATAGGGCCATTATAAGGACAACAAAAATCAAAAACTAAATTACTAGTAGATGAGGTTGGTGTGTAAGTAATACTAATCACAAACACACTATTGGTGGTTGTTGGCGTTGTAAATGTATCAACAAGAGTTGCCGTGCTAGTCGCAGTCGTCGAAACAGTCGAAGCAAATCCCACAACCCCTCCACCACCACCAGAAGCAGCCCAAGAAGGCACACCTCCTGCAACAGTCATCACTTGCCCAGCAGTACCTATGGCAAGCTTAGACAAAGTGTTAGCTGCACTAGCGTAGAGTGTGTCGCCTGTTGTGTAGGTAGCTTGATTAGTTCCACCAGCTTTTTCTACTAGAGGAAGAGGGCCATCATATGCCATTAGAACACCTAAAATACCGAGTATGAGGCGCCATCAAAGATAACGCTGATTGATTGATAGTTGACGTTGAGCACATAGGAAGTTACCCCATCGATAGTCACCGCTCCACCCACTGTGGTTACAGTGATGTTGCTAGTAGCTGCTGCACCAGAGGCATCTTTGACAGTCCAAACTTGACCAGTCACTGGAGCGTTAGGGAGGAGGAGAGTAATCACACCACCGCTAGTCGCACACGATAGAAATTGATCTGTTGTGAGGACAGTGTAAGGAGAAGCTCCATGAGTTACAGGGGTCAACGCTTGAACGCTAGTCGTAGGAATAGCCTGAACACCTAGTTGGTCTGTAGAGCTATCTATGACCACCATTAGAGGAGTGCCACCTAGAGTGTTGCCATTCACCCCACTTAGGAAGAACTCTGCTAATTGTTGGTTGGCAGTTCCTGTTCCTGCCCCTATCCTTCCAACATTGGACTCACCAACCACACCATAGCTGTTGATACAAATATTGCTAGATTCGCTAGATGTGTACCCTTCACCACTGTTGGCTCCTATACCTACGCAAAAAGAACCTGTTACTAGGTTGGGAAGACTATTAACACCAAAAGCACTGTTATTAATTGCGCTTCCAGCTCCATTAAGAAAGGTTAAAGATTGGTACCCAAAAGCTGAATTGCCACTATCAGAAACAGATTGTTGCAGACTTAAAAAACCTGTAGCTGTTGATTGACCTACACCATTAGCTGCATACATTGACTGATAACCAATGGCGACTAGTCCACCATCCGAAACACAATTTACAAGTACCTGTGCACCAACTCCTACGTTTTGATGAGCTGAGGCAGCATTATTAAAACTTCCACTTCCAAGAATAGTGTTACCACTCCCAAATAAAGGGGCAACCACTCCAGAGCCATTTCCTATGATGGTGTTTTGGTTGTTATCGCTTAAATTTAGCGTGCTAGTTGTGCCACTATTGCTAAAAGAAACTGTGCTACCTGCATTTAGAATGGCTTGATTAGCGAAAATTTGAACTGTGTTACCTGTTATACTTCCAGAATCGCCAACGATTGTCTGGATAGCGCCAGATAGAAGGCTAGTCACTCCAAGTTGGTTGGATGTGCTGATCGTAACAACTTGAGGCCCTGCTAATAGAGGGTCTTGAGTGAATTGATTAATACCACAGAAATATGCAGCTTGAAACTGGTTCTGAGCTGGAGAACCTGTAATGTCACCAATTCTGATAACCCCATTGTCCCCTGAAAGACCATTGGAGGCTATGCAGACGTTGAAAGAGTCGCTGGAAGTGCAGCTTGAGCCAGCACTATAGCCAAGCCCTAGGTTGCCCTCCCCTGTAGTTATATTTGAAAAAACAAATGCTCCCAGCCCTGATGAGTTCTGCCCTGTAACTAGCGAGCCAAAGCAATCAGTACCAAAAGCTGAGCAGTTGTTAGAGCCATTTATTGAGTAGAGAGCGCTGTCACCATAAGCACAATGGTATTGGTCATTTTGTGAGCTATAGAGAGCTTGAAATCCTGTTGCTGTGCAGCCTACAGAGGTCAAGCTTTGATACATGGCTTGGTAGCCTTCTGCCACTGTAGAGTTAGGTGTAGTCGCACTAAACAGAGCCTGAAAACCTGAAGCTAAGCACTGTGACCCAGAGATATTGGAATACATCACCTGATAGCCTGTCGCTACGTTAGCATTGCCTCCCATACCCCCAGAGTTAGTTGAGTACATAGCTTGAAAGCCTAGAGCAGTATTCTGGGCGTCCTGAACACTACTAAAGAGAGCTTGACATCCTACAGCAGTTATACCACTAACACCATTAAGATTCTGTAAAGCTCCGTCACCAATTGCTACACAATAGCTATCGCCAGCTGTGCTATAAAGGCTTTGTGCCCCTACAGCTACGTTTGAATTACAGTTAGTACCTGATGTAAAAAGGCTTTGGTATCCATATGCAGAATTTCGTGTGGCATGGCTTGGCGAGGTGCCTTGCATACTCTGTGAACCAAAAGCACAATTGAAACTGCCCCCTTGGGTATTTGTGAGCGTGTTAAAACCAAAACAACTATTGTCGCTGTCTGTAAAAGAAGCAAATAAGCTGTTGTAACCAAATGCTGAGCAGTTATTAGCGCTACCCCCACCATTGAGCTGAGCGAGTGATTGATACCCAAAAGCTGAGCAGCCTGTATCGCTTACAGTTCCACTTAGCGCAGTGTAACCACAAGCTGTTAAGCCTATAGAGCCATTAAGACTATATAAAGCTGAGGTGCCAATTGCTGTTGAATAACTATCATTGACACTTGAGCGTAGAGCTTGATTTCCAACTGCTACTGTGCCAGAACCACCCACCAGTGAGTATCCACATTGTGTGCCCACAAGGGTGTTTTGTATCCCTGTAAGGAGATTACTAGCATTGCCACTTTGTTGGCCTAGGCAGGTGTTTCCATTGGTATCAGAAAGCTGAAGCTGAAGATCTGTATTGCCTGATATACCCTCAAAGAGGACTGTGCTACCACAGTAGTTGTCGCCATGATCCGCATAGACATAGATGTTAGGGCCATAGACTGGAACCCCTGTGTCACCATTGATGATAGTGCCACCACTAGCAGCTAGGTCGATCGTCCCGTTACCAAGATTAAACAAAATAGTATTGTTAACGCTTGTAAGGAACCCAGACCTAATAAAAGGGGCCGTTGCCGACCCGATTAGAAGCTGGCCATCGGCCGTCATTTGATCGACAACGGGTGTAACACCGCGGAAATCCACGTTGGTAGCATAAAGCGTAGAGTTGGAAAAACCGTGGACTGACATAGGTTAGCCTATTTGTGATGCAAATGTAGTTGTAGAAGTGACTGTTACTGTTCCAGAAGTTGTTATCTGTGCATAAAACTTAGCAGGGACTACAAAGCTAAAGTATTGACTTGAAGCACCTGAAAGAGTTGGAGTGATAGCTCTAGCTGTTGGGCTGTTAGTAGAACCTACACCCACACTAACCACACCTGTAATCGCAGCAGAGATAACCATCTGCACATGCACAAGGATAGGGTAGTTGGCAGTGTTCTGGAGGGCTGTACCTACAGATAGGGAACCATAGGTAGTAGACGCTGCACTAGCTTGAACTGGCGTAGGACAAACAATTTGACCATCTGATGTATCTGTAAGGGTTAGGTAAGGAGTAGGAGAACCTGCTGAGAGGGTAGCTCCTGCAATACCTTGGATATAGGCTTTGTTTAATTGATAGTTGCCTGTGCCTGTGGCATGGCCAATTCTTAGGGTGTTAGACTCTGAGACCACCCCAGCACTATTGATGAGGATGTTGTCACTCTCAGTACTTGTATAAGCACTACCTGTGGTAGTACCTGCCCCTACGTTGCGAGAGCCACCTGTCATTGAAGAAAAACATTGATACCCCATACCCACGTTGCCATTAGCATTGAAAGAATTGTTAAGAACATTCAAACAATTGCTGCCTACCGCAGTGTTTTGGATGCCGTGCGCAGATTGATTTAAGGCGCCAAATCCTAGAGCTGTGCAGTCTGAAGAACCTTGTGCAGCACCAAGTGCCCCTAGGCCTACCGCTACGTGGTTCAAGGACGCTGAGGATGTACCCAGAGCACCATATCCAATGGCTACGCAATATGCTGAGGATGAATTTGAGCTCATCGCCCCCCAGCCTACCGCAGTATTGTCTTGGCCTGTATCGGCAGCATTTCCAGCGTTGGTACCCAAAAACAAGTTATTACTTGAGTCCATCACATCTAGAGTAACTGTCGTAGTCCCTGAGACAAATTTAACTGTACTACCGCAGTTTCGTGTAGAGTTGCCTGTGGTAAGGGTTACTGCACCATCTACAGTCGTTCCAGAATCACCCACTAGTGATGTAACTCCACTAGTTGGAAGTGGCATTGTTCCAAGCTGATCAGAACTATTGATAACCACCATGAGAGGGGTAGTTAAGGCTGTATTGCCATTGATGCCAGAAATAAAGGATGTCGATAATTCTCCAGTGCCAGTCCCTGTAGCCTGCCCAATTTTAAGGCGATTACTAACCCCTGTATCACCGTAGCTGTTGATACAAATTGAGCTTGATTCCGCACCGTTTAGATAGATCCCAGCATTGTATCCAAGGCCAGTCGTATAGTTTCCCGAGGACAAATTGGCTAGGGCTTGTGCTCCAAAAGCTGAACAGTATGAGGAACCTGAAAGACTGCTCAAACCTAGGGTTCCAAAACAACTATTATAAGTCCCTGATGTTATGGAGGTTGAAGATCCTTGACCGAAACTGCAATTGGATATCCCGTTCGTGAGTGCGGTTAAAACCCCCGCTCCCAGCCCAGTGTTCGTAGACCCAGTAAGAGAAAGATTGCCTGTATTGATGCCCAGAAGGGTGTTATTGCTTGAGTCAGTTACATTGAAAGTAGCTGTCTGAGCACCGTCTGTCGTGAAGGTTACGCTTGAGCCGCAATTTAGAGCCGCTTGATCAGCATAAAGGGTAACTGCACCTGTAACGCTTTGGCCAGAATCGCCAACGATTGTTGTAACGCCGCCGATAGTCTCTAGGTTGATCGTGCCATGACCCACGGTAATATCAACCGTAGACCCTACACTTGTAAGCAAACCAGATCGAATAAATGGAGCAACGCTTGAACCAATAAGAAGTTGGCCATCTGCTGTCATCTGATCGACGACTGGAGTTACGCCGCGAAAATCGACGTTAGTTGCATAGAGCGTGGAATTAGAGAAACCGTGGACTGACATAAGTTACCTGTACTATGAGCGAATAAATTCAAGACGTGCTTTCCACACGATGGTTTTGCCAGCTACACCAGTAACTGCAATCTGAAGGCTGTTTCCGCTAATGGCTAGAGCCACATCTGCGGCTGATAGAGCAGCTTCTTCAAATGCGTCGATCATAGGAGCACCGATAAGCACTCCAGCAGAACCTGTAGTCCTAACACCACCAGTGATCGCATAAGCCACACCAGCAGGGGTTGCTGCGTCATAGCCTTCGATAAAGATATCAAGCGAGTAGACACCTGCAGCGCCTAGATCATAAGTGATAACGTTTCCAGTAGTAGCGCCTACAGTAGTTACAGTACCTTCGTTAGTGCCAAACACGTCAATAGTGAGCGTGTTGCCTGATCCAGCTACAACTACGCCTGAGCCGCCAACGATATTAATGTTGCCTGCGACGGGAGAAAGCGCTCCGCCTGTGTCACCTGTGAGGGAAGTGATATCTCCGCCCGTTCCGCTGGTTACTTGTACCCATGCGCCAGCACCTGAATAAACAAAGAAACTCTTTGTTACAGTGTTTTGCCATGATTGAAAAAGCTGGACGTTAGAATCGTTCGAGGTCGGATTGTAGGGAACCGCGATACAGGGGGTTAAAAAGGTGACAAAGCTGCCATCTCTTGAAGCTACTAAAGGAGCAAAGTTTCCGTTATTAGACATGTTTTTTCTCTATGCTCCGTATGAAGCGCTAATGTATTCGATGGTAATGTCACCTGTTGGTGATCCTGGAGCTGATCCCTTCCATTTAACGTAGTAGGAACGGCCTTGTACTTCGTCAAAAATATCGGCGTTTGAAGGAGCGTTACCTGTTAGGTCGTCTCCGTCTTTCTCACCAGCTGATAGCGAGATCATATCTTCACCTAGCGTGTAGGTAAGTAAGAGGTCGCCGTTAGTGTTGTTTTTGAACTTAATTTTCCGCGCAGGCTTGATCAGGGTTCCTACTAACAAGTACGAGGTCGTGATAGACGCTGCAGCTAGTGTTAGCAAGGGTGGCCTTACTGCTTGGATTGAATATGAAGTCATGCTGAACCTACGTAAATCAAATCTTGGATATCGCTCTATGAACTACCTTTTAAATGCTCCAACGGATCATTTTTAGATATTTTTTTGTGCGATAGCCATCATTTGTAAGTAGATTTGATCGATCAGATAGCGCTTCTCGTCGGCTTCATATTGATCTGAGTTTTGAATAGCATTCACTGATTGCAGCATTCGTCTCATGGCTAGGTGTGCGGGCTTAAGATTCTTGCCAGTTCCTTCGTTCATGAGCTTCTTAGCTTGCTCTATGTCGCCTTCTTTCATGAGTGAGCGAATGCTTGATTCAAGGGCTATCTGTTGGCGATGCTTAGTCCAGAATTGTTCAAGGTCGCGAGAGTTGAGCATAGGGTATTTAGCAAAGAATGATCTAAATAGAGGCCATTCTGTTGCGTCCTTCCATGCTGGAATAGCAGGGGCTTTAACTGCTCCTGACTTGATGAAAGCCTTATCGATCGTCTGAAGGACGTTATATCCTGCAGTACCCGTCCAAGCGCGAATATAGTTCTCAGCAAGGGCAGGGCTAAAAGAATCACCAAAAATGTCTGCAATCACTCTTGCTGTCTTCTTGCTGAGCTCAGTGGTGTAAGGCGAATACTGAAGGTACTTCTTCATTTCCTTACGATACTCAGGAACGATCGTTCTTCCAGTAAATAGAGTCTTATTGAAGTGAGACTCTATGAAAGGCGCTAAAGCGTTAGGTGTTATGGTGACGTTAAATTGATCAACGAGTTGATCTTTCCACTCTTTGATAGCGTTTGGATTATGACCGTTCGTATAGGAAACGAATTTCTCGATGGAGTTACCTAACAACTGTCCATAACCATGAGGCTTGGGAATACGGATGACCTTATCGCCTACCTTTGTTAGCCAGAATAAATCGCGGATGTAAGCCGGCTGCTGCTCGTACCATTGCTCACCACTATTCATGGCAGCTAATACAGCGGAAGGCATGCCTACCCAAAGAGCCATACGGTAGTAAGGCTTCATATCCACGTGGCCGTTTTCAAGATAACGCGGCTTGAACGATCTTACGAAACTATCGACACCGTTGATGTGTGCTGCTGAAAAGGCTACCAATCGGTTGATGTTTTGCATCTTCACGCCTTGCTTAGCAAAGTCTAGTGTGATCTCCCTAGACTCATAAGCGGCCTTAGCTCGGCCTTCTTTAGTGTCTCCATACTTTGCGACACCAGCCTTAAACTCGGCGATCCTTGCCCCACTTTCTAAAGCTTGAGCGTATTCTTTATAGTTTTCGTAGATACCGGACTTTTCCAGTCTCAACGATTTTTCAAGCATGGATTTGCGGCTTAAGCTTGCAGGGGAGACGTAACCACCCTTGGCATTCATCCATTTCCAATAAAGATCGTCTTGCTTAAGAGCGCTAGCTACTCCACGGGTGATATCCCCCATGGTAATGCCGTGCTGAGTCTTAATTGTGGCTTCAACGACGTCTTTTAGGAATGTCTTAACAACAAAATCTGGTGAGTGAGTAGTAAGCGAGCGCAAGGATTGAGTAGGAATAGACATCATCTGAACGGCCATAGGCACTTCTGATCGTCCTAGCATTCCTAAACCTTGATAGATCAATGGATCAACGTTATAGAGATGCGCCTTGCCATCGATAAAGACTTTGATATCGTTACCATCTTTAGTCCATCGAGAATGATCGGCCATGGCTTGAAGAATTTCAGGAGAAACGGTTTCAAAGAGAGCCGGATCTAATCCACTGCGTTCAGCTGCTAGACTAATCAGGTTCTCTCTTTTAGCTTCTTGGATACCATTAAACTCTAATATGGAACCGATTCCTGGCTTATGTGCCGTATCAGCAATAAACGTCTTAAGCACATCGTTGCGACTAGCCATGCGCGTCATCATAGCAGTGTTCTTAGAGATATTTTCGAGCGGACTCATGATCTTACGTTCGCTACCTAGAATCTTATGGGTTAGCTGACGGACTGAACCTGGAGAAAACATATCGACGGTGTTTTCAAAGACTCTATTCAAGGGAACATAGAACGGGTTCTTATCCTTAATAGCAGCATAGGATTCTTGAGAAAGCATTCCACTATCACGGTAATACTGAAGAACGGCGTCTTGATAGTGTTGAAGTTGCTCGGCTACCTTCTTAAATTGAGGATATGTGCTATCGCCTTGAATGACGGCTGCTTTAGCTTGCTCAGGAGTAACACCTGTAATGATATCTCTTTTTGCAAGATCAAGAGTTCGCATAGCTACTAGATAGGCATCGAACTTCTTAAAGTCTTTGCCGATCGGTTCGAGGATCTTTTGAAGTGATTCGGAAGTTTTTTTAGTCTCCTTGAAGTCTGTAACGCCTTGCCCATGGATAAACGACATCACCTTAGCGTCAACGCCTGCATGGTTGCGAAGCTCTCGATAAGCTTCTGGGCTAAAACCATAGATAGGAGCGGCTCTATCTACCCAGTTAGCGTAAAAACCTGACCATTTAGACTGAAGAAACTTACGAGGATCATCTTTGAATGACTCGTAAAGTTTTCCAGAATATCGCTTTAATTGAGCCCATTTGGAATTGGAATCGCTATAGCCATTCCTAGACTCAACATAATCAAGCGGACTCTGGTTAGCAACTGATTGGGCGTCCTCTTGCACTCGACGTAGGATCTCTAGTGCATGAGGGTTTTTTGCTTTCAAAGTCTCTTCAAAATGATCAAAGAACTTAGGAGCTACTCTGCGTGCTTCTCTCGGATCGGTAGTATATGCCGCTACAAACTCAGCAAAGCCTTCACTAATTGTGTCTTGACCTGGCAAAGGTTGGGTAGCGATAGGTTCTAGCTCGCCTCGGAACTTCTCGATAGATGAATAGTCGCCGTTAGGGAATAGGTTGCGCTCTAGGTCATGACCAATCTCGTGAGACGCCGTAACATAATCACCTGGACTTTGTAGCCTGATAACGCGTTCATGGGGCTTATAAATACCATGGATATTCTGATGGCTAATCTTTCCTGAACGGATAGGAATCTTGAAGGCGCGAGCTATCTTTTCAACAATCGCTTCGTTGTTGTACTGAGTTGACTCTTTCTTGCGGTACTGCTGAGAAAGCTTGTTGGATATGGAGTTGAGGCGCTCTTTGAGATCGGCTAGCTTTGCCTTCTCTTTTTCAAGGCGTGCGTGCTCTATGTCGCTAGTGGGATCTTTCTTAAGAGCTTTACGATGCGATTCAATATTGTCTTCGGCTTCGCTGATCTTGTCCTTGAGGAGCTTGATCGCTGGGTTGGCTTCTACTTCAGCAGCTTCTCGCTCGTTAAGCTTCTTTTTCTCAGGAGGTTTCTCTTTGACGTTAGCTTCTGATTCTTTACGTTTCTTAGCTTCGTCTTTGATGGCTTGCTCTTTCTCGAAAGCCTTGTGCTCTTTAGCTTCGCGAACTTCTTTAGCTTCTTTTGTATTGGCTTCTCTTAGCGCGCGCTGCTCTTTGGTTACAGGCTTCTCAGCTATGCCTTCTGCTTGATTGCGTGAGATGGCGGCGGCCTTAGCTTCTTGCTCAGGAGTGATAGGCGTTTCGGTATAACCAGCTTTACCCCCCTCTTTATGTTCTAATAAGGGTTGAGACTCCCCCGTTAATTCATGCTCTTGAGGAAGAACCATAGACTTGCCCGATTCTTCTGGCTTGGCTTCTGCTTGGGCTTTCTCTGTTCTCTCGCGTAGAGATGGTTTGTACTCAAGCAATAGCTGCTTGGCGATCTTCTCTTTAGCGCCTGGGTGCTTCTGCATAGACTTCTTAAGAGTAGCAGCTAGCCCCATACTGATCTTTGCGCCTAGTACCATGACTAGGTTATCGCGAAAAGCTTCTAGTGGAACCGCATCATCGAAAGCAGTGTCTAGAGCGCCTAGAATGCCAGCTTCTGTGATAGCTTCTACAGCATGAGACCCTGCAATAGCAGCGCCTTTAGGAAGCTTATTTAGCACTGCTTGAGCCGCAGTGCCATGCAAAAATGGAATGAGTGCCTTAGCAACTCCACCAAAGATAGCACCTTTACCAGCTGCTTTGCCTGTTCTAGATGCTACAGCCTTGAGGTAATCCATAAAGGATATATCTCCAAGGTCATTACGAGCATTTTGGTATTCTTCATACATGGCTTTGATAACTTCTGGAGCTGCAAAAGCACCAGCACCACCGCCAAGGGCTGCGCCTACCGCTGCTCCACCTGGCCCAGCTACTGATCCTAATGCTCCACCTGCCGCAGTACCCGCAGTACCACCAGCGGCCATAGCAGGAAGATCGCCTAGTAACTGACCGAAACCCTCAATCGTATCATTCGTAAAGCTCTCACCATGTTGAGCGGCGCCTGTTTGGCGTTCTTCCTTAGACAAGCCTTGACCTGTAAGGATACCAGCTGATGAACCGCGTAAACCGCGAGCAAAGCTAGTGCCAGCCCCTCTATTGCGTCCGCGTTGGATTAGAATGAGTTCTTCGGGTGTGAGGGCCATTATTCTTCCAGTTCGTTATCTTTTAACCATTTCACAATGGATTTTTCATCGGCATTTTGATAAGCCTCACCCAATTCTTCTTGAGTCGCTTTACGCTTCTCGCCTTTCATGCGGCGAAGAACTTCATCGTTTACACCTAGATCTTTGAGCTTAGCTAATGACTTTGGTGATAGAAGATCATCCGCGTTTCTTGAAGCGTACTCTAAAGCTTTGCGTGGGACATTGCCGCGATAATCGATCAGATGTTTATAAGCATTCTGAGAGGCTTTGCGTAAGGAAAGAGCTTTTGTTTCGTTTTCTATCTTCGCTAAAGACTGTTGCGCTTGATCATTTTTCTTAATGATGTTCAATGCTTCTTTAGCTTCAATACCCTCGCCCTTGAGAGCTATGATCTTTTGGCGATCGCTAAAGTTAGGGTTGTCCATGATCAGCTTAACTTTATCCGCTTTATCCGCTGCTTCATAGTCTCTGATCTCTTGCATCTTGAGATCGTTAGAAAGCTTTGCTTCTTCTTGGGCTTCGGCCATAAGTGCAGATTTATTCTTGTCAAAATCCTGTTTAGCTCTTGCCCATGCTGTCGCCTGAGAATCACCCTGAAGCAAATTGTTTCGGTATAGATCGGAAAGTGTGCTAAATTTTATCAATCCTTCTTCGTCAAGATCGCGTAGGTTGGTAAGTCCTGGCGTCGGAATAGTGTCGCCTTTTAGATCTGTGATAATTCCAAGAGCATTCGCTACAAATTCAGTCGATTCTTTATTAAAAGCTTGAACAGTTTTTTGAGTAACTGCCTTTTGCTGCTCAGCGACCTGATTATTATAAGCCTTAGTAGCCCTGTCTTTCACCGAAAGAGGGATTTCAGCCGAACGCTCGATCTCTATTTGCTTCTGAGAGGGTGACCATGCTTCGTTATTGATGATGGCATCTAGCGAAGGCTTTGCTTTCTGATAGTCTTCTTTGTAGAGCTCTTCTTGCAAATAGTGCTGGCGCTTAGTAGCGGAGGCTAGATCACGCTCTCTAGAGACTGATTCGATGCCTTCATTAAATCCACCTAAGAATGAATCGCCGATAGGATTTGTTTTAGCGGGTACTGTAGTAAAGAAACTCATTAGCCAAACACCTTATTAGCTGCATAGTTACCAAAGCCTCGACCTGCTCCACCTGCTGCGGCTGAAGCTACAGAAGTTACAAACCCATTGTTAGCTGGCGTATGCTGATAACCAAACGTGCTTTGCGTACCCTGGGCTGAAGCTCCAAGGGCTTGATCGCCTGCAAACTTACCATACTTACCAGCTGTTTGAGCGGCTTGGTTCTGAGCACCCCAGCGTGTGGCTGCTAGTTTGTTTGAGTAGTCACCTGCTGCGCCTGCTTGAGCGTTCATAAAGTCTGATGATTGAAGGCCGTTAGCTCCGCCATACTGCGCATAAATGCTAGGTAGGATGTTCTTATAGAAGTCGTTCTTGATTGGCGCCTCTATTGCGTCGGTATCTCCACCTAACACCTGTTGAAGCCAGTCGCTACCAGCTGCAAAAGTCGGATCAGCTTGTAAGTTGGCCACTAATTCAGGATCTAAATTGTTAAGTACATTGAGTAGGTACTTGTTTACTTCGGGCGATTTGGTGTCTAACTTCTCAGTCTTCGCACTATTGCCAAATAAAAATCCGCCTAAATCTGCCATATAGCCTCACACTAATTTGAGATATTCCAAAACTACTTCGCCCACAAAGCCGTCAAAAGCATTTGTACTACACTGTATGATTACGTCTGTAGCGTTTACATCTAGTAAAACTTGATCCGTGCCTGGGTATGGAATAGCCAACGCCCTATTTACCCTATTGCAAATAGTCCCTGTAATCAATGTAAATACATAGCCTTTGATATCTAACCCGTGAGGAAAGACATTAGGTGCTGGATAAGCCGACAAAGTAACAGGCACAAACACACGATAGGTAGTATTTGTGGCATCAGGCGAAACGGAGGGGTTGGGCCATAACTGACCAGTGGGGTTCTCTGCTGTGTCATAGATAGCTATATCCCTCTGATTGATCGCCGCAGCATGGGCATTCAGAATACTTTGCAGATAGATGCGAAAGTCTTCCTCGTCTGGTAGCGTGATATTGAGTTTTACGAAACTGCTCATCTATACCGCCGAGTAGTTGACGATTCGGCCGCTTTGCTTAATGTAGATCGTGTAGCCGTGTAGGATAAACTGCTTGTAGCCCGTGTTGTAGTCGAACATTTGAGCGTTAGAGTAGTACAACCTTAGCTGAACCGCTTGAGCCATAGCGTTAATGTAAACGCGTCGGATGATCTTGCCTGAATTGCCACTAACCGGTTTCTCTAAGGAGAAGACTTTTGTAAAGCTAGGCTCATTATTATCGTCTAAATAGACGTCTACGGACATCTCACTTGCTACGTCTTGCGACTCAAAGAACACATCCACATAACCTAGACGAGTTTGAAGTCCTGCGTTACCGCCGACATAAAACTTCTTAGTCCAATACTCTATATTGTCCACTACAGCTAGAAAGCCAGATGGTGGAGAGGTGGCCGATGAGTTGGTAAACTGAATGACGTTTCCAGCCTGATTGACCAAATTGAAGCCGTTAACTGTAGCAAACTGAACTTGATAAACTGCATTATTGAAAGCTGCGTTAGGAGCCTTCATAAGTGTCATATAGACGTAATCGCCGTTCTTAAAGCTATGGTTGGGAACGGTAAGAAAGAAACTCGTAATATCGGTTATTCTGTAACCGCGATCATTGTAAGCCTGTGATGTGATCTGGGTTTCTTCCGTCTTGTGAAAGAAGCCTTGGGAATTGCCTACTACAGAAATCTGTTCACCGTTACGAGACTGAAGCGTATTCCATGGCATAGGCGACGCTGCCCATGTGCGCTTAGCGTTAGCCCATGTACTGTCGTAGAAAAGCTTAAAACTGTTGTAAACAGTGTTATACGTCTTATTCAGTGACCAGCTCTTTAATGCGTAGTTGTAGACCACTTCCACATTAGGAAATTTGAGATAGGAAGGGTAGCCTTGAGGGATAACCGCAGTCCATTTAAATAGCTGAGAGACAAAGTTACGGTATCCATGAACGCGCTTCTTGCCATCGTCCGTATTAGACAAGCGATAGACTAGGTCTGGAACCTTCATATCCATCTTAACAGTGTCGATACCCTGAGATTCGGTGAATCCATCCTGAGAGATCTTAACTGCTTTAGTGTCGGCGTTGATCATGCTGAACGTAGACTCTGCGCCAAACTCATCGTTAACCCTCGCCCATGTGAACAAAAGAGCGATGTTTCCTGTAAAGTCTAGTCTTAAGTCGTGCGTTTCGTGCGATACAATCAGCTCATCACGGCAAAAACGCGCGCTTACCATGTCTTGATTAACAGGTGAGGTATAAAAACCGCCAAATCCTGGAAACTGACTGAACGAATTAGCGTTAGTGCCTTGAGTAGAAGGAAGCGGCTGGCTGTAATAAGGCGTACCTGCTGCGCTGCGTCTCATTCTGTTCTGATAGTGCTGAGCGGAAGCTAGTGTTTTACCCTCAACGGTATTGAAAAAGAGCAGATATCCCTTGTAGGACACGATAAAACGCGCTCCAAAAAGATAGGTTGCCTGACCACCACCACCGTTAGGAGTATTGTAAACGCCCGTTAGAGGTGGAGCAAAGTTATGCCATCCTGAAACGGAATAGTATTTGATTCCATCTCCGCTAGTATTCAGCTGCCTATTGATCGCTTGAACCGTTCCACCACCTGAGAAAGTCGATGCACCATCGGTATAACTCGTAGCAATGTTAACTGTGATGGTGTCATTAGCAAAAGTAGTGGTAGAGACAGCCGTTACTTGGCCATAAGCTTGGATAATGTCACTAGCTTGAGTGATCGTTATATTGCCTAGATCCCATAGGAAAACCCAATCGTTAACCGCAAAGGTAGTTGAAGCAGGAAAGGTGATCGTGGTCGTAGCTCCAACCACCACATTGATTGGGTAAAGGGCTTGAAAGCCTGGCGTGTTATTTGTTACCCAAAATGTATCGGCATAGTTTAAGCACCAAAAGAAGTCGCTATCGGAACCGCTAAATGTAACTACTGGCCTATCAGCTGATGTTGAGTCGTACTTATCGGCTATCTGAAACTGATCGACGCTAACGTTGAATATGTAAGGCTTAACCGTATCAAAGGCCATCATGTTTTCTGATGTGCTTCCTGTTACGTCAATATTATCCGCACCCATAACAGGAGATATTGAGCTTGGAGTAAGGATAACAAGAGCTGACCAGCTATTTGTACTAACGCCATATGCTCCAAAGCCTGTTACTGCCGTGGAAATTATACCCGTAGAATAGTTGATCTGGCCTGTAACAGTAGCTGGGCCGCCAGTATACACTTCAAAAGTGCCGTCAATAGCGTTATCAATGACCGTTAAAGATCCAACGGTAATCCTAACAGTGCCTGGATCTAAAGGGCCTGCTTGGATAAGTGTACCTGCTGGTATGACTGCCTGACCCGCAACGTTTGTTGTAGTACCCGTTGGGTTGCGAACTCCTAATCTGCCTCTGAAATACTCGCCTATATTAGACGGGTTGCAAAGAAGCGAGTTGCCTCCCTTTTCAACGATACGCCCTCTAAAATGCGTCATGTTCAACATTTGAGGTGTCGCGTCATCGGGGATCAGAAACGATTCGGTATCGGTTCTAATTCCATCGGAGAAATTGGTTACAACAAAGGGGGTGTAAGGTGTCATTATCCTCGCGCTCTACGTACGCCAGCTTTACGCAGTCCTGATCGTCTTTGTTCTGAATAGGCAATTGCCACAGCGCGCTTAACTGGCTCGCCAGCTTTTACTTCTTTACGGATGTTAGATTGCAAAGTTTGCTTTGACTTACCTTTTTTGAGAGGCATTTGTACTCCTAAACTGACCCAATGGCCACGTAACTAAAGATTCGCGGTGCGATGTTATTAACGCCCTGCTGGTTAATTACGCAGCCTGCAGCCGTTGAGCTAGACACCCAAAAGTTATCAGCGGCAACACCACCACCACTCATGGGAGTAACAACTATTGAATAGGGTACCGATCCAAAAGCTTGCGCATAAGTAACAGTACCCGTTCCTGTACCACCACCTGCATTAACCGTAATAGAACCAAAGTTGATAATGATATTCCCGAGCTGTAAGGCGCCTGGATTAGCATTAACAGAGATAGCTCCAATTGGGAAAGGTGTTGCACTAGCCGAGCTAATACCAAATAAAGTAGGAACTGACGCTACTATTTGACTAAAGAGCCTAAGCGAGGGAGTGATAGCTGAAGGTTGAGCTGGAAGAGCGCCAATGCTATTTGGGAACGTGGGCAGCGTTACTTGCTCATGAAATCCATCGTTAGCACTGCTGGGAAATAGAGGCCAATGATCAATACCATAGACATATTGCAAGCTTTGATTGTTAGCTAATAGATCGCCCTGGCTAACGTCTTGAGGGTCGGAGGGCTGAGGAATCGAAGGTTTAAAAGTGTTGCTCATTTATAATTCCTTAATACCACGTCGTAGGTTGATTTGCTGCACTGAAAGAGCCGCCACCGATGCTATAGATGGTTTCGATTCGTGTAGCTGCATTCTGCAACATGCTTCTTGCCATA
>Ga0302152_10000208_pt1 | contig 27753 bp, 30 predicted proteins | sample I_Bog_N2_1_FD_192434 | JGI IMG/M metagenome (GOLD analysis project Ga0302152, IMG submission 192434) | Peat permafrost microbial communities from Stordalen Mire near Abisko, Sweden - I_Bog_N2_1 | ecosystem: Environmental > Terrestrial > Soil > Wetlands > Peat | place: Sweden: Abisko, Stordalen...
ATTCTGTCTGACATTGAAATACGGATTAAAAAGAGAAGAATCCAGGGCCTCAACGGCTCTTTTATTTAACCCTGATTGGTACACTTTTAACGTGCCATTTGGTACATCTTCAGTCCGGCATTGACAACAAAACACCGCTGATGCTGTTTTGTTAGCGATTCTTCACGATGAATACTCGCTGACAACACTTTCCCCGAGATATTTTTCTTCTTTGGGATGATTCAGCGTCGATATTAAAAACAAAAAAGGGATACGCTAGGTATCCCTTTTTATCAACGCATCAGGTACGTGCCGTAGAGCCATACGGCATATGCCGATACTCAAACAGAATTCAGTTCCCGCCTTCGATCGTAATCAGGCAGCCAGCTTTTCAATCAAGCCCATATCGGCACTCGACATCAGCTTGTCGATATCGACCAAAATCAGCATACGCTCATCCAAAGTACCAAGACCGATCAGGTAGTCGGAGTCAAAGGTTGTGCCCATTTCTGGAGCCGGCTTGATCTGCTCGGGAGACAAGGTAATCACATCAGACACGCTATCGACTACCATGCCGACCACACGCCCAGAAATGTTCAAAATAATGACGACTGTGAATTGGTCATAAGTTGGTTCGCCCAGCTGAAACTTGATACGCATATCAACGATGGGAACAATAATGCCGCGTAAATTGACGACACCTTTGATGAATTCAGGGGAATTGGCAATACGGGTCACGGCTTCGTAACCGCGAATTTCCTGAACTTTCAGGATATCAATTCCATATTCTTCTTTACCTAGAGTAAAGGCGAGAAATTCATTTCCGTTGCTATCGGCTTTTTCGCCAAAGCCGGAAATATTTTTCGATAGGTTGTCTGACATAATAATGGCCCTTAAAAATAATCAGGAAAAAACAGATTCATCGCTCAATTGCCTGCTCGATCTTAGCAAAGCCGCAACATCGATAATTAAAGCGACGCCTCCGTCACCTAGGATAGTAGCACCAGATATCCCTGCGACCTTACGATAATTCGATTCCAAGTTCTTGACAACAATTTGCTGCTGTCCGATCAGGTCATCGACAAACAAGGCGGCTTTCTTGCCATCGGACTCAAGAATGACGATCAAGCCCTGCGAAGGGTCGGTAAATGTCGATGCGATATTGAAAATTTGGTACAAGGGAATGAGCGGCAAATACTCGCCACGCACCTTGATCACCGTACCTTGACCACTGATTTCCTTGATATCCTGTGTCGCCGGTTGCAACGATTCAACGACATAACCGAGTGGCAAAATGTAGATTTCATGACCAATGCGAATCGACATGCCGTCGAGAATAGCGAGTGTGAGCGGCAGAGAAATCGAAATTGTCGTACCCAGGCCCTTCATGGAGCGAATGTCGACAGCGCCGCCCATGGCCAGAATATTGCGTTTGACCACATCCATGCCGACGCCACGGCCAGACACATCGGTCACACGCTCAGCAGTAGAAAACCCTGGTTCGAAAATCAATTGCCAGACATCGCCGTCGCTGGCGTTGTCGGATACTGCCATGCCTTGCTGCTTAGCTTTCGCCAAAATTCTTTCGCGATTGAGGCCACCGCCATCGTCAGTGACTTCGATGATGATGTTGCCACCCTGGTGTTCCGCCGATAAGGACAAGGTGCCGTAGTCGGTCTTGCCACTTGCCAGACGGGTATCAGGCAATTCAATACCATGATCGATACTGTTACGCACCAGATGCGTCAGTGGATCGACAATGCGTTCGATCAGCCCCTTGTCTAACTCCGTTGCGGCACCATGGGTGACGAATTCAACACGTTTGCCTAGTTTCGCAGCCAAATCCCGGACCATCCGCGGAAAGCGCGAGAAGACGTAATCCATCGGCATCATGCGAATCGACATGACAGATTCTTGCAAATCTCGAGTATTGCGGGTGAGCTGGCTCACACTGTTAAGCAAATGCTCGTGCAACATTGGATCAAGCGAACCAGTGCGTTGCTCGATCATGGCCTGTGTGATCACCAACTCACCGACCAGATTGATCAACTGATCAACTTTTTCAATACCGACCCGTATCGAGGATGACTCAGGCACAGCGGCGGCAGGCTTGTCGCCCTTGGCCTTCTTTTCTGAAGCGACCTCCGAGATTGCCAGTGCCGGTCCATCTTCAGTATCAATCTGATCAGCGATTACCGGCTTGGCTTGCTCAATGTCTCCCTGTGGCACGAAGGGCTCAAAAAAACCATAACCTCGCTCACGTTCTGTCGCATTGGCAGGCACAAACGGTGCAAAGAAACCGTAACCACGCTCTTCATCGGTAGCATCTTGCGGCACGAAGGGCGCAAAAAATCCGTAACCTTGCTCCTCCTCCTTTGAAGGAGACAATTGTGCCTGGGAAATATTTATGTCATCGCCATTGACCAGAAACGAACAGATCTCAAGGATGCTGTCTGCACTCTTGGTGGTGTCGATGAGGAAGACACAACGGCCGTCGTCACCGACACTCTTTTGGGTGCTACCCAGTAAACCAAGTTCTTGCTCCAGGGCCTCCATATCACGCGCGGCCAATTGCGGCAACTCGACGCGATAGCGGCACATGCGCTCCGGCGCAAGCGCGCCCGGGGCGGCAGCAACGCCTGCCTTGGCACCCCCATCCGAGAATGATTGCAACAACATGCGCACACTGCCGACGGTATCAAGGTCAACCGTCGTGCCATGGCGATGGCCATCAAGCATCGATTTAAGAATATCTTTGGCTGCCAGAAAAGCATCAACATGCTCGCTCGTCAGCGCCATTTTCCCTTGACGAATGCGGTCCAGCAAGGATTCCAATACGTGTGTGATTTCAGTCAGATCGGTCAGGCCAAAAGTGGCTGAACCACCTTTGATCGAATGGGCTGCGCGAAAAACTGCGTTCAGTTCCTCGTCATCAGGATCGGACACATTAACGGCCAGCAGAAGCTTTTCCATTTCCGCAAGGCCTTCTTCCGCCTCGTCGAAAAACACCTGGAAAAACTGGCTCATATCAATGGTCATGAGTGGGCTCCGTCATAGATGCTAGAAGTGTATTTTTGCAATTGACCATTAACACTAGCCGATGACCTTTTTAACCACTTCCGTCAAGCGTTGCGGGTCAAATGGTTTGACCAGCCAACCATTGGCACCTGCGGCCTTGCCCTTGGCCTTCATTTCATCACTGAACTCGGTGGTCAGCATCAAAATCGGGACGCGTTGATAACTAGTCAATCCGCGTAAGGAGCGAATCAAGGTCAAGCCATCCATGCGGGGCATGTTCTGATCGGTCAGCACCAGATCAAACGTCTGTTGCTTGGCCTTGTCCAGCGCATCTTGCCCGTCTACCGCCTCGGTAACCTGATAGCCGGCTGCTTTCAGACTGAACACCACCATCTGCCGCAAAGACCCCGAGTCGTCTACCGCAAGAATTGTTTTAGACATCATTACTCCCTGTTCACCATTTGCGAATACGTTGTGCAAGTCATTATGCCGTATCCATTATCAAAAACTACCAACGTACGTATAAATTCGGCCAGTCTTGAGGATCATCAACTGATCCGGCCATGACGTACCTTGGATCAATTGCGATTAGAACAATTCTATATCGCCACTTTCCATACGCGTTTGTCGCACAGTTTTCCACAAACCGTTTTCGAGTGCTGTAAGACGGTCTTCCATCGACTCAACAGTATTTTTGAGCAATACCTCAAGATCTTCTATCGATTGAGAATTGTCCGGCGTAATTTCAAAACTGTTGGCACTCAATACGCCCAGCGCATCACGCAAGCCGATCACCCGGCGCACTATGCGCTCGAGCAATTGACTGGTCATGTCTTGAAATTGCAAGCCAGTGACGGCGGCATTGACGTGCAAGGTGATTTCATCCTGGATAGCCTTGAACCGGCTAATATCATCGGCCGAAAGTACCCCCTTGCCGGCCATGACCAGCTCGATCTCTTTTTGCTGAGCGAGCACAGCCTGATGCAATTCCATGAAACTCGAACCGAGCTTCTGAATTGCTTCTCCTAGCAAGATATTAGTCTGCACCAGATCGGTTTCGACTTCAGTTAGTTGCCTGCTGCCGCCGCTTGCGGTATCGAGCAACAGGCGCTTGAGCTCTTGCCGCATTTTTTCTGACGCCATAGGAAGCCCTCCTTCTCAATTGGGCCTAAATTTAAAAGCCAGTTAATTCTTCGCTGGTGCGCTCAATCCTTCTTTGACATCCGCGTCGGATGACACGTCCATCGAGGAATCGTCGGTATTATTCCCTTCCACCAGATCTTCGGCTTTCTTGTTCATCACAATGATACTGATGCGACGATTAATTGGATTGAAAGGATCCTCTTTATCCAACAGCACTGCTGAAGATAAGCCCACCACGCGCAGTACCTTGGACTCATCCATGCCTCCGGAGATCAACTCACGCCGCGAAGCGTTGGCACGATCAGCCGACAATTCCCAGTTGCTATAGCCCTTTTCGCCACTGGAATAGGGTGTAGCGTCAGTGTGCCCAGACAAACTGAGTTTGTTAGGTACATCATTGAGCGTCTTGCCTATTTCATGAAGAATTTCTCGGGTATACGGCTGCAGCTGCGCACTAGCCAACGCAAACATCGGCCGATTTTTCTCGTCGACGATCTGGATGCGCAACCCTTCGGAGGTGATATCAATCAACAGCTGGTTTTTGAACTGCTTGAGCGTCGGACTATTATCGATAGCAGTTTCGATGCGCTTTTTCAGCTCTTCCAATCGAGACTTCTCGGCCTTTTCCAGCTCGGCCTGAGCCGCACGCAAACTTTTCTTCGTAACTGGATCGTTTTCGCCCTTACGCAACTGCCCTTCCTGTCGGGTCAGATCCTTACCGCCACCAGGGAGCACGGTATTGGCGTCACCACTACCTGATCCCCCTGCCATGGCGACCTTCAGCGGTGTTTTGAAATACTCGGCAATACCATTAAGATCGCCCTTGGCAGTCGAGCCGAGCAACCACATCAACAGGAAAAATGCCATCATCGCCGTCACAAAGTCGGCGTATGCGATCTTCCAGGCGCCACCGTGGTGCCCGCCGCCGCCCTTCTTGATGCGCTTGACAATTATGGGACGTAGCCCTTCGTCGGCCATGCCTTACTCCCGCGAAAAACTGGTCATATCGATTTACTTGCCTTTTGCCTGTTTGACATGCTCTTCCAGCTCCAGGAACGATGGACGTTCCGTCGAGAACAAGACCTTGCGACCAAACTCGATCGACAGGGCAGGTGCGTAGCCATTCAAGCTGGCCAGCAAGGTGACCTTGACGCATTGGTAGATTTTGGACGACTCATGCAGCTTTTGCTCCAACAAACCCGACAGTGGGCCGACGAAGCCATAAGCCAACAGAATACCGAGAAAGGTACCCACCAGTGCATGCGCAATCAAGATGCCCAACTCGGCTGGCGGAATACCCACCGATTCCATCGTATGCACCACCCCCATCACTGCCGCCACAATACCGAAGGCCGGCATACCGTCGCCCAACTTAGCGATACAATGGACCGGGACCTCACCCTCATGATGATGGGTTTCGATTTCGTTATCCATCAGATTTTCAATCTGAAAAGCGTCCATATTCCCCGACACCATCAAGCGCAGGTAGTCGGTCATGAATTCGATGAGGTGATGGTCAGCCAGAACACCGGGATACTTGCTGAAGATCGGGCTCGATTCCGGTGTTTCGATATCGCCTTCAATTGACATCAAGCCTTCCTTACGTGACTTGGTCAAAATCTCGAACAGCAACGACATCAGCTCCATGTACAGAGCCTTGGTGTATGTCGATCCCTTGAAAATCGTCGGCAATGCCTTTAAAGTGGCCTTAATCGCCTTGTTGTTGTTGCCGACCATAAAGGCACCGCCCGCAGCGCCGCCGATCATCAGCAGCTCAATCGGCTGCATCAGCGCCCCAAGATGGCCGCCACCCAAGGCAAATCCGCCAAAGACGGAGACCGCGACAATGACATATCCAATAATAACTAACAAAGTGCCTGCTCCCGTCCCAATGGCTTTCAGTCTTTTTAACGGTCTTCAGACCACATGCAGATCGCACATGTGGCGGCAGAAATAAACGATCTGAAGGCCGCTCCAATCTTCATTTACGACATCAAGGATAAAAACTTGATAACGTGAGGTGAATGTAACACAGCTGTTTTACGTTTCACATATACCAACCATACAAAGCTGGTCCAGTTTCCTTAGGAAAAACAGTAATATCCGGTTTGACGCCTGCAATCACGAACTCGTAACTGAGCAACAAGCTGCCACTGCGCATTTCCTCGCGCGCCTTGTGCCATAAGGCGGTCATTGCCGCCGGCGAGAGATAGGCAAAAATAGCGTCATAGTCGGCAAAATCGAGTCGCGTGTAATCACCTCGCAGAAAATGACCGCGACTACCGCCAAGCCGGGCTCGCATGGTACTCACCAGCCAAGGCAGAGGGGCTAGCTCAATGCCGACAAAATGACTCTCGGGCCGCAGCCGCGCAAGGTGCAGCACCGCGCCACCCAGACCACTACCAATATCGATTACATGCAGCGATCGATCCATCGGCAGCAAACCTGCCGTGGCCTCCCACACCGCCCGGCCAGATGGATAAAACGGCACCTGACTACGGAAGGTCGACCAGAACAGCAACAACAAGAACAGGAAGATCGCCAGAAATATAGCGGGCGGCAACGCTAGTGAATTGACCAGCACCGCAGCGGGCGGGAAGCAAAAAAGAATCGGCATCCACCACGATGCCATACGGCGCCAATAGGCAAGCGCAGCCGCAAGCAAACCGTGCAGACACGCAAAAGAAAACGGTGACAGGGAAATATCGATGAGATATCCAAGCAACTGATTGAGCATCCAAGCAATCAGCAGCGCGGAAAACAAGAAGAAAAAAGCATGTATTGCAGGTGCTTGCAGAATTGATCTGCGCCGCCCCGACTTCATATCGGCCTCCAGCCCCTCATTTAAAGCCGATTATCTTGCGATGGTGCCACGACTCAAACAACACCTACTGCCACTGACGCAGTTTCAAGCACGGGGAGCGCGATGGCATCCTTGAGTTTTTTGGTCTTGCCAGCGCGAGAAGGCATGTGACACAACCCACACAGGTAATCTTGATGCAAATCCAGCCGATGTACGACAAAATGCCCGCGGCATTTGCTGCAAGCAGTAGTCGTCAACATTTTGCTTTCGAAAAAACGTACCAGGGTCCAGGCGCGCGTCAGGGACAACACCAACTCATCACCTTCAGCGACTTGACCGGCCTGCTCCAAATAAAGCTTATAGGCCTTCATCACGGCTTCGATACCGGAAATCTTGGCATAGTCCAGCAGATATTTGTGGATATTGATGAATAAGGAGGAATGAATATTCGGCTGCCAAGTAATGAACCAGTCGGTCGAAAACGGCAACATCCCCTTCGGAGGCGATACGCCCTTGAGCTCCTTGTAAAGCTTAAGCAGTCGCTCGCGCGACAACGAAGTTTCCGACTCCAACAATTGCAGGCGTGCGCCCAGATTGATCAGCTCGATGGCCAACCGAATCTCTTGCGCTTCTGTGATTACACTTTTTTTCGCCATGCATACCCCCTGATATTTTTCATTAGCGTCGTTCCAACTAGGCGATACCCAGCAGACAACGTAAGATCATTCCTCCTGGTTGACTGTGCCACCCAAAAGATAAACAAAAAAATCAATGAAAAATCAGGAAATTTGCTCAATCGGCTGACAAGCCATCAGGATCGCCGCATGCGATTGCGCCAAACCTTTGTCTTTGTTGTAGTTAGTGAGCATCCCAAGGATTGCGACATCGTCGAAGCGAAAACGCGTCAACATCATATTCGTGCCGGCCAGCTTCAAAATCTGAGCGTTGCTCAAACCCTGAATCATGTCTGCAATCTCATCGCTGATACCAAGGCGAAATATGGCCGTCGCTTTGTCGGATCGAATCATCTGCTGAGCCAGCATCAGATAACTCAGGTTTGCATCTCGAATCTCAGCCATCATGTCGCTAGTATCCATCACACCCCCGCCCTAAATCAATTTACAACCAGTTACTTTTTCTTACTCATAGGCTGATTCTGAGGGGGTAATGACTAGCGTGAAATTAGTCTAACTCGGTATTTTTAACGAGAATCCCACCATCAACAATGTAGGATTTAGTCCTACAAATTGAAACAAGTCGATGACTAAAAAAACTCGAAAAATCCAAAAGCCCTTGACTAGAGCAGGTCTTCGAGAATACGACATAGAAATTACCCCAGGAATTTCCACATGGAAAAAATTCTATGAATTAGATTTTTGCCAATATTAACCACAATAAAATATGGGTTATTTCTATATCCCGTTGTCTCTATACAACTCAGAACTACAGAAAGTGTTTTTTACTCACCAATAGTTAAGCCTCAGGATTAAAAAATAACCCGAATGGATAAGCTATTGACTGCAAGGCCGCAGGCCAACTCAAAACTGCACTTTAATTCTCAGAAAAATCGGCTTGTCAAATCAAGTCAAAAAAACTTAGTCCGAAGCGCTCATTTTTTGCAGACTTTGTTCGATATCAGCAATCAAATCCAACGGCGACTCCAGGCCGATATTAAAACGTACCAGCACACCAAGCTCTTGCCAAGACTGACGCATCCCCTGCATCTGATATGGCACGCACAAACTATGTGCACCACCCCAGCTAAAACCTATCCCGAATAAACCAAGTCCATCAACAAAACGATCAATTTGCGCTTCGCTGAAGCGTTCATCAAAAATCACGGAAAACAAACCGGCCGCACCGCTGAAATCGCGAGACCAAATGGCATGTCCTGGACAACCGGGCAACGCTGGATGCAAGACTTTGCTAATTTCCGGGCGCTGCAGCAGCCAGCCGGCAATTTGACGGGCAGCTGCATCATGCGCATCGAAGCGCAGCCGCATTGACGGCAGACTACGCAGCACCAAGTAAACATCGTCCATGCCAACGCCAAATCCAAGACGCATGTGCGCTTGTTCGATCTTGTGATTGATCGCGTCGTCGCGGGTAATGACGGCTCCCATCAAAACATCCGAGCCGCCCGACTGATATTTGGTGAGCGCTTGCATGATAATGTCGACACCGTGATCGAAGGCCGGAAACGCCAGTCCAGCCGACCAGGTGTTATCCAGCGCTACCGGCACGCCGCGGGAATGCGCAGCAGCGCAGATGGCAGGCACGTCAGCCACTTCCATGGAAACAGAACCAGGCACCTCGGTCCATATGAGACGCGTGTTATCACGAATCAGACCGGCAATCCCAGCACCGATGAGCGGATCATAGACGCGTGCGGTAATGCCAAAATCGCGCTCCAACCAGTTGACTTGATCGCGATTGGGGCCATACACATTGTCCGGCAGCAAGACATCGTCACCCGTCTGGAGCATGGCCAGGTTGACCATGGCGATTGCAGCCAGTCCACTGGGCACAATGCGGCAATGACGTCCATTCTCGATCTGGGCCAAGCGCGCTTCCAGCGTAAAAGTGGTGGGAGTGCCATGCAAACCGTAGGTATAGCCACCCTTCTCTTTCCAATTGCGCGCACGCATCGCCGCAACATTCGGAAATAGTACAGTTGACGCATGGTGAATCCCGACCGGAAACGCGCCAAATTTATCAGGAGCGACGTAGTCGCTGTGCAGCAGTGCAGTTTGTGGGGATGTTTTGATTGTCACAAATAACCTCGATCACCTGATAGACAGGTCTTCAGTTCGACAGCCGCGGCTACTCAGACCAGAGCGTTCCACGCTATTACGGTTTGACAATGGCTTTGCCATTGCCGGCCATTTCAACATTGAGGACGAAGGGTTTGCTGATTGACCCATCGAGCGTCGACCAAGTTCCGCTGAGTACACCATTGCTGAAACTTCCTTCCCATTCGCCGGAAACGTCTTTGCCGTCATGCGACTCTTCCATCATCAGATCATCATGATCGACTTCTCCAGCCAACAAAATCTGGCTCCCTTGTCCGAAGATAAAATAGCTGCCGTCCAGGCCGTCCTCACCCTTCTTCGGCCGCAGACTCAGTTGGATTTGCTCGGTCCCCAACGTACCGCGCCAGATTACCGGTTTGCTCACCAACTCTTGCAAATTTTGCGGTGCAGCATTGAGGGATTGCTCATTGGTTTTCTGCGCATGAGCAATGATGACGACGCCAGCGAGCAATAATGTCAGCAACGACTTAGATACGCGCGACATCATTACGCAGCAGCCCACAAATCATGCGCATCGGCGGCCGTAACAACAACATCGACGAACTCGCCGACCACCAATTTCTTATGCGGTTCAAACGGTGGCTTGACGTAGACCACGCCATCAATCTCGGGCGCGTCGGCATAAGAACGGCCGACACCACCATTGCGATCAACCTGATCGATCAACACGCGCAAGGTCTTGCCAACCTTTGCCTGCAAGCGCTTTTTGGAAATCTCTTCCTGCAATTGCATCACGCGTCCACGACGCTCTTCGCGCAGCTCTTCAGGCACGGGATTGTCGAGCAAATTAGCGGTTGCGCCTTCGACCGGCGAATAGGCAAAGCAACCCAGCCTGTCAATCTCGGCCTCCTTGAGGAAATCCAGCAGATAGGCAAATTCAGCCTCTGTCTCGCCTGGAAAACCAGCGATAAAAGTGGATCGGATCGTCAGATCCGGGCACATTGCGCGCCAGGCAGCAATGCGTTCGATGTTTTTCTCGCCGCTGGCTGGGCGCTTCATGCGCTTGAGCACATCAGGATGCGCATGCTGCAGCGGCACATCAAGATAAGGCAGTATCTTGCCGGACGCCATCATAGGAATCACTTGATCTACATGGGGATAGGGATAGACATAATGCAAACGAACCCAAGCGCCAAACTGCGCAGCCAGTTCGCCGAGCGCCTCAACCAGTTGGGTCATGTGCGTCTTGACTGGTTTGCCGTTCCAAAAGCCCATGCGGAATTTCACATCCACGCCATAGGCACTGGTGTCTTGCGAAATCACCAACAATTCCTTGACGCCTGCCTTGAACAGATTTTCTGCTTCCAGCATGATGTCGGCAATCGGTCTCGAAACCAGATCGCCGCGCATGGATGGGATGATGCAAAAGCTGCAACGGTGATTACAGCCCTCAGAAATCTTCAGATAGGCAAAATGCTTGGGCGTCAATTTGACGCCTTGCGCCGGCACCAGATCAAAGAACGGCGCATGCGGTTTGGGCAAGTGCTTGTGCACCGCCTGCATGACTTCGCCAACAGCATGCGGACCGGTCACTTCCAGTACCTTGGGGTGAATCTTCTGGATGATGTCGTCGCCGTTACCATCCTTCTTGGCGCCCAGACACCCGGTAACGATTACTCTGCCGTTTTCACTCAAGGCTTCGCCGATCGCATCGAGCGATTCTTGCACTGCGGCATCAATAAACCCGCAGGTATTGACGATAACCAGATCCGCACCGTCGTAGGACTTGGCGGTATCGTAGCCTTCCGCACGCAATTGGGTCAGGATTTGTTCAGAGTCCACCAGGGCTTTGGGACAGCCGAGCGAGACAAAGCCGACTTTGGGAGCAGGTGCGACGGAGGAAGCATTAGACATGATGGCAAGGAGGCGTAAAAGCAGCAGTTGAAACGAAGCCGCTATTGTACCCGTTTGCCAGGCAGGCTGGCCCCAAAGGGATCAGGGCATGCCTGCCTTGCCGGGAGAATTACTTTTTGTCCAAATCGATGGGACCAGTCGGGACGAAGGGAAAGGTACCAAACATATTTTTAGTCTGACTTTGCATTTGTTCCTGCATCTGAATGAACAGGCTCTTGCTCTGCTCAATATAGTTGCTCATCATGCCCTGCATCATGGGGCCCTGCACGTTCATGAACTGGGTCCACATTTCCGGGCTGAACGGCTTGCCTTCGTAGAAACCTTTGGAGTTTTCGGCCAGTTTGTTCTGGATATCGATAAACGCCTGAATATTCTTTTCGAGATAAGACCCCATCATGCCTTGCATGGCATGACCGTAGTAACGAATGATTTGCGATAGTGCGGCACTGGAAAACATAGGTGCACCATGCGATTCCTCTTCAAGGATAATCTGCAGAAGAATGCTACGAGTAAGATCGTCGCCATTTTTGGCATCAACGACAGCAAAAACCTCGTCATCAAGCACTAGCTGCTTGACGTCCGTCAGGGTGATATAAGAACTCGTTTGCGTATCGTACAGGCGGCGGTTGGGATATTTTTTAATTAACCGCTCTGCAGAATTTTTAGCACTTGTCATCTGAAATTCCAGTTTGTTCTCAGCCATTTGGCGGCCATCAATTTTGACTTGAAGCGACCCGCCAGCGTAACGCATTATAGGCGGGAAACTACCCACTCATACAAGTAAGCAGTTTCCCTTAGTGGTAATGCCAAAGGTAAGCTTCGGCAATTAGCCCATGTGCAGACCGCCGTTGAGCGAGAAGTCGGAACCGGTGGCGTAGCCGCCCTCTTCCGATGCAATCCAGGCAACAATCGAGGCGATCTCTTCCGGCTCAGCCAGACGCTTGACCGGAATGCCGGAGATGATCTTCTCCAGCACTTCGGGACGGATCGCACGCACCATATCGGTGCCGACATAACCAGGCGAGACGGTATTAACCGTCACGCCCTTGGTGGCGACTTCCTGCGCCAGTGCCATGGTGAAACCATGAATACCTGCTTTGGCGGTAGAGTAATTGGTCTGACCGAACTGGCCTTTTTGACCATTCACGGAGGAGATATTGATGATGCGACCCCAATTGCGATCGACCATGCCTTCGATCACTTGCTTGGTGACATTGAACAGCGAATTCAGGTTGGTGTCGATCACCGTGTCCCAGTCAGATTTGCTCATCTTACGGAACTGGCCATCGCGCGTAATGCCGGCGTTGTTAACCAGAATACCAACCTCGCCGATTTCCGCCCTGACCTTGTCGAATGCGGCCTTGGTCGAATCCCAGTCAGCCACGTTGCCTTCCGATGCATGCACATCAAATCCTTGTTCACGCATGGACGCCAGCCATTTGTCCTTACGCGCCGAATTCGGACCGCAACCAGCGACCACGGTATAACCGTCCTTGCACAGACGTGTGCAAATCGAGCTACCAATTCCGCCCATACCTCCTGTCACATATGCGATACGTTTTGTCATGTCCTGCCTCCTAATGTATGTCGGATAGATAATTGCCATGCAATCCGAAGATCTGCAATCCCGAGTAGTCTGGTGCAGATACTTCTTACTGCCTGTTACTGGTACTACATTTACCGCCTTACTGCCTGTTGTGAGACTACGTTGAAGATCGTTTATTCGGCCTTGACCTTGACGTATCTGCCTGGAGCCGGCTCGATGGCCGGATATTTTTTGCTGCCGGCTTGGCGCGGCGCAGCCACCTGCTTGCCGCCATGTCCTGCGAGGAAATCGGCCCACTGCGTCCACCAGCTGCCCGGATGTTCCTTGGCGCCGGCAAACCAGGCGGCCGGATCTGCACCGATCTTGTCATTGGTCCAATAGCTGCGCTTGTTCTTGGCAGGTGGATTGATGACGCCGGCGATGTGACCAGACGCTCCTAGTACGAAGCGGTTGTTGCCCGGTTTCTTGGCATTGAGGATGGCGGTCGACGCATAGGCCGAAGCCCAGGGCACGATATGGTCTTCACGCGAGGCATAAATGAACGCTGGCACATTGATGGTGCGCAAGTCGACTTTCTCGCCGGCGACAGTCAAGCGGCCCGGCTCCTTGAGCGCATTTTCCAGATACATATTGCGCAGGTAATAGCAGAACATCGGTCCCGGCAAGTTGGTGCTATCAGCATTCCAGTACAGCAGATCGAAGGCTTGCGGCACTTCTCCCTTGAGATAGTTGGACTCGACGTAATTCCATAACAAGTCGTTCGGTCGCAGACTGGAAAACGCCGACGCAAAATCGCGCCCCGCCATCAGTCCGCGCTGACCAATCATTTGCTCACGCAACTTGATCTGCATTTCATCGATATATACATCGATGGCGCCAGTGTCGAGAAAATTGAGAAATGCCGTCAGCAAGGTGAGACTGGCAACAGGCTCTTCTCCGCGCGCCGCCAGTACCGCCAGCGCGCACGACAACAGCGTGCCACCGACACAAAAACCGAGCGCATTGATTTGTTCCTGGCCGCTGATTTCCTGCACCGTATGAATGGCACGCACCACGGCATCATCTACATATTGATCCCAGGTGGCAGTTTCCAGCGAAGCGTCCGCGTTGCGCCAAGAAACCAGAAACACTGTGTGGCCCTGCTCCACGGCATAGCGCACCAGCGAGTTTTGCGGCTGCAGGTCGAGAATGTAAAACTTGTTGATGCAAGGCGGCACAATCAGCAAGGGCCGCACATGTACCGTTTTGGTCAGCGGCTTGTATTGCAGCAATTGAAACAAGTCATTTTCAAACACCACCGCACCTTCGGTCGTGGCGACATCCTTGCCCACTTCAAAGGCCGCCTCGTCTGTTTGCGAAACTCGCCCTTTCTGCAAATCTGCAAACAATTGTGCGATGCCGCGCGTCAGACTTTCACCCTTGGTGTCGAGAATTTTTTGTTGCGCTTCCGGATTCGTTGCAAGGAAATTGGCCGGCGATAATGCATCAATCATTTGCTGCACCGCAAAACGCAGTTTCTGCTTGACCTTATCGGTGGCCTGTACGGCGTCAACCAGCGCATTCAGAAAGCGCGCATTGAGTTGATAAGTTGCCGCCTGAAAAGAAAAGAACGGGCTGGCTTGCCAAGCCGGCGCCGACATGCGCCGGTCGCTCAGCGCTGGTACCTTGGAGCTGATTGCGCCTTGCCACAACGCGGCGAACTGTTCACCGTAATCTTTCTGCAAGCGCAGCATTTCCGCCGGATCGATTGATGCGCCAAGGCTACCAAGCTGAGCCTGAACCGATGTCAAATCAATCTGGGAGGCGGCAGGCATCTGCCCTGCCAGCGATTGCCACGTCTTCGGATCGGCAAACTGGTTTAACTGACTTAACCACGCTGACAAGACGGGAGGAACGTTGTGCGGATTTGGGGGGGTCTGCGGGGTCTGCTTTTCCATGCTCGCTTCTACAATTTTCGCGTATCGTTATGGTTTATCGCTCAGCCTGTCAACCCTGCAATCACCATGTATATCATCGCAATCGCCTGGCTTTATGTCGTCTTTATGATGGCTATCACCGAACAGTCCGCCATTGCAGCAATCATGACTTTTTTCTGCTACGGCGTATTTCCTTTGACAATTGTTTTATACCTGATGGGCACACCGCAACGCAAGCGGAATCGTCAATTGCAGGAACTGAAGAAAAAATCGACTGCGGCGCCGGCCAATTCCGACACCGGCATGGAGGAAAATGATGCGAGCAAACATACCTTGAGGTACGGAAATACAGCTTCAGCGCCAGCCCTGGATGAACAAATGCGTACCCAACAACAACAGTCCGAGGAAAAAGCAGCGCCGGAAAACTGACGCTGAAATCCGTGCCCGTAAGCATTGTCCGAGCAGCATGCCAGCCAAGGCTGGCGCCAGCGCCAATATCGACAGCATGGCGTCAGCACTTTGCAGCGCACCGCCGCGCGCCAGCGCAGCGGCCATGGCAAGGGTCGACACGGTAAATGACAAACCCAGCGCCTGAATCAACTCTTCTTTGTCCAGACGCAGGGCTTGCAGAAACGGCACGGCGGGGATGACGAATACCGCAGTGGCCGCCGTGATCACGCCGGTCACCACTCCGATCAGCAAAGACCAGCGACGTTCGCGTTCAGGCAGAACAACGAATTTCACGGCACTCAGGCCAAGGACGGCATACCCCGCCAACGCCAGCCCCAGGATCGGCGTCGCCCATCCATCATGAAAAACCGGCACAAACTGGGCGCCCATTAAGGTCCCGACAACGATGCCAGCCAGCATCAGCCACAGACGCCGCAGCAACCAGACGAAACGACCGCCCGCCAGCAACTGCCAGAGATTGGTCACCAGCGACGGCATGATCAGTAAAGCCGCCGCCTGCAACGGCGGCATGTACAAACCCAGCAAGCCAACCGCGACCGTTGGCAAGCCCAGGCCGACGACACCTTTGACCAGGCCAGCCAGCAAGAAAATGAGGGTGAGCGCAAGCAGCAAGCTGCCATGTATGGCGCTCATGGGGAGTTGTGCAGACATGATTGCTCCGAATAATTGCCATCAGTCTGCCAGCTCTCGCCGGTACTGAAAATCTGGAATACACTGACTCAGCCTTCGCTGGAAACGAAGGCTGTTTTTTCTTTGCCGACGAAAAATACCACCATCAATTGACTATGCACACGCGCCTCGACCTGAGCGATCTCCGCCTGTTCCTGCATGTGGCTGAAGCCGGTAGCATCACCGCCGGCGCGCAACGCGCGCACCTGGCACTAGCATCCGCCAGCGCCCGCATCCATAGCATGGAAGACGCGTTAGGAGTGCAACTATTGACTCGCCAACGCCATGGCGTACAGATGACCGAGGCCGGACGCGCCCTGCTGCATCATGCACGCGCCGTGCTGCGCCAACTGGAGCATATGCGCAATGAGATGAGCGAATATGCTCATGGCCTCAAGGGGCATATCCGACTGCTAGGCAACACCGCCGCCATCACTGAATTTTTGCCCGATGCACTAGGTCGGTTTCTGCGCCAGAATCCATTCATCGATATCGACCTGGAAGAACGCTTGAGTCATGAAATCGTCCAGGCTATTGTTGATGGCATCGCCGATATCGGCATCGTCGCCGACTCGGTCGACACCGCAGCGTTGCAAATACTGCCGTTTCGTCAGGACCATTTGGTTGCCGTGGTGGCGCGCGGCCATGCCTTGGCGCGGCGCAAAAAACTGAGCTTTGCCGACATTATGGAGCAGCATTTTATTGGGTTAAGCGACGGCAGTGCACTGCAGCAACATCTTGCCGGGCATGCTGCACGCCACGGCAAACGACTGCATTACCGGGTACGCCTACGCAGTTTCGACGGCATCTGCCGCATGATAGAACAGGACGTTGGCATCGGCATCATCCCTGCCACTGCGGCATGGCGCTGCCGACAAACCATGGCGATCAACGCCATACCATTGGTGGACGTCTGGGCCACGCGCACCTTGTTGATTTGCGTCAGAAATCAGGAAGAATTGCCCGGACACACCAGGCAATTGCTGTTGCAGCTGCAAGAGCCAGTTATCTAAGCCAGATCAGCGAAGCCATGCGACCGGTGGTTTTGTCGCGGCGATAGGAGTAGAAACGGCGATCGCTCACGGTGCACAGGCCACCGCCGGCAACGCGCTCTACCCCGAGCTGAGCTAGCTTGCGGCGCGCCAGTTGGTAAATATCGGCGAAGTATTTTCCTTCCCTGCCGACAATTGGCACAAAGGCATTGCCGCAGACCGGATCCGCGTCGGCAAACGCTTCCAGCACATCTCGACCGACTTCAAATTGCCGCGGCCCGATGGCCGGCCCCAGCCAGGCCAGAATTTCACCTGCACCACGCGTACGCATGGCGGCCACGGTTTGCGCCAGTACACCCGCCGCCAGTCCACGCCAGCCGGCATGCGCGGCGCCGACCACCTGACCGCCGACGTCGCAAAACAGTACCGGCAAACAATCGGCCGTCATCATCGCACATACCACGCCAGGCGCAGTGGCCACACTGGCGTCAGCGCTCGGCGTAGCGCTTGCGGTAGCCACTGCAGCCGCATCAAGCACGTTGGTACCGTGCACCTGATTCAACCAGGCCGGTTGCGCCGGCAGGATGCTGCGCAGCATGCGCCGGTTGCGCTCAACACGCTCAGGCATATCCTGTACATGCATGCCAAGGTTCAAACCGCCACCATCGGCATCATCGCTGTAAGGACCTTGACTGCAACCACCCTGACGCAATGTGCTCAGCGCACCGACGTTGTCAGGCGCGTTGGGCCAGTCTGGAATCAGCAATTCCATGCTCATTCATCCTCATCCTCGACAGCCGCTATCTGAGGATCAATACCGGCGCGCGCCAACAAGTCCGCAAAATCCTCAGGCAAGGCCACTTCCCATTCGCAATGCTTGCCGCTGACCGGATGCACCAATCCCAGACGCCACGCCTGCAATGCCTGACGCGGGAAAAACGGTATCAAATGGGTCTTGCCGTACAAAGCGTCCCCTACCAGCGCAAAACCAAGCGATTGCATGTGCACACGAATCTGATGGGTGCGCCCGGTTTCCAGTCGGCAATACATCAAACTGACAGCGCGACCGTCAAGCAGCCCCGTGGCCAGGCGTCGGTAATGCGTTACCGCTGGCTTGGCGCTCAAGCTCTCGGACACGGCCATTTTGATGCGGTCACGCGGATGCCGTGCCATGGGCGCATCGATGGTGCCCGACAATTGCGGCGTGCCCCACACCAGCGCCAGATAACGCCGTCGCACGGTACGTGCCTGCAACTGCCGCACCAGATCGGTCTGCGCGGCGAGTGTTTTGGCCACCACCATCAAGCCGCTCGTATCCTTGTCGAGCCGATGCACAATACCGGCACGCGGCACCCCGGCCAGTATCGGACAGTGATGCAACAAACCATTGAGCAGAGTGCCGGACCAATTGCCAGCGCCAGGATGCACCACGCGTCCGGCCGCTTTGTCGATGACTAGGATCGCCTTGTCTTCATGCACGATCTTGAGATCCATCGGCTCCGGCAGGAAGGCCTTTTCGTCGGGCGCAGCCTGCGGATTGATGACCACAACCTCATCGCCCAGAACGGTGGTTTTAGTGCGTGCGGGCTTGCCGTCCACACTGACATGGCCAGCTTCTATCCATTGCTGGATGCGGCTGCGCGAATATTGAGGAACCAAGGTAGACAACACCTTGTCGAGGCGACTGCCGCAATCGGCATCGCTTAGTTTGAGGAGAATTGGCGCGACTTCGCCATCGACAGTGTCTTGCTCGGTATCGGCAAATTCATCGGCAATGTCGTCGAACGAGTCTTCACCCTCGCCTGCATCAACTGGGGTGGTTACAAATCCTTTTGCAACCTTAGGGGGAGTGGTACGTGACATCAGCTATAATCGAAAAATTACCGGAAATTGATATTTTGTTTCTTTGCACCCGCTCAAACTGCCTAAACGTCATGCAAAAAATCTTATTGAAGTTGCTTACTGTCGCATTTATCCTCTCTCTGTCAGCATGCGGTTTGCTACCTGAACAAAAAGACGAGACGATTGGTTGGTCCGCTGCCAAATTATACTCGGAAGCCAAGGACGAGCTAAATGAAGGTGGCTTCGAGAAATCGATTACCTACTTCGAGAAGCTCGAATCGCGCTTCCCGTTTGGCTCTTATGCACAACAGGCGCAGATGGATATCGCCTACGCTTACTACCGTCTCAACGAGCAAAAGGAAGGCGTTGCTGCAGCGGATCGCTTCATCAAACTGCATCCGAACCATCCCAACGTCGACTACATATATTATCTGCGCGGCCTGATCAACTTCAATGACCGCACCAGCATTTTCGATACCATCGCAGATCAGGACAATACCGAGCGTGACCCCAAGGCCATGCGCGACGCCTTCGACTCCTTCAAGCTGCTGGCCGAGCGTTTCCCTAACAGCCCATACACGGCTGACGCCTTGCTGCGCATGAAATATCTGGTCAATGCCATGGCCCAGTCGGAAGTCCACGTAGCGCGTTATTACTTCCGCCGCGGCGCCTTTGTGTCGGCCGCCAATCGTGCACAAGCAGCAGTCAAGGAATATCCGAACACCCCGGCTGTCGAAGAGGCATTGTTCATCATGATGCGTTCCTATGAAGCGCTGGGACAGAAGCAGTTGCGAGATGATACTGAGCGTGTCATTCAAGCGACCTACCCGAACAGCCCCTACTACAATGGTGGCCCTGCGCTTAAAGAAAAACCGTGGTGGAAACTCTGGTAAGACGCCCCTGCCGCTGACAAAAAAGCCTCGCTTATGCGAGGCTTTTTCATTGCTGACGCCAGCGTCTTAATCCGCAATCCTGCGCCGGAATATCCACGATGTTTCACTCGACGCCGAGGCATCAAACGCGTACCCCTCCAGATCGAAATCCTTGAGTTTTTCCGGCTGCTTGATGCTCTTAAGTGCGGCATAACGTGCCATCAGTCCGCGCGCACGCTTGGCATAAAAGGAAATAATCTTGTACTTGCCGCCCTTCCAGTCCTCAAACACCGGGGAAACCACCTGCGCTTGCAGCACCTTGCGCTTGATTACCTTGAAATACTCTTCCGACGCCAGATTGATCAGCACCTGTGATTTATGCTGCGCCAACTCGGCGTTGAGCGCCAAGGTCACTTCGTCGCCCCAGAAGGCGTACAAATCCTTGCCGCGCGGATTGGCAAGTTTGGTGCTCATTTCAAGCCGGTAGGGCTGCATCAAATCAAGCGGGCGCAAAGCGCCGTATAGTCCTGACAGAATACGAACATGCGACTGCACGTAGTCGAGCTGCTTGGTCGACAGCGAAGCGGCATTGAGACCTTCATAGACGTCGCCGTCAAACGCCAGCACCGCCTGTTTGCTGTTTTTGCTGGTGAATTTCGTTGACCAACTGGCGTAGCGATCTACATTAAGCAGCGCCAACTGGTCGGAAATCCCCATCAGGGTGGAAATTTGCGCTGGCGATTTTTGCTTGAGCACGGCAATGAGCTCAGCCGAGCGCGCGACAAATTCAGACTTGGTATGGAGGTCGGTAGTCGGCGCAGTATCGTAATCAAGAGATTTTGCAGGAGATAAAACAATCAGCATAAGGGTTCCGTTTGATTTTTCCGACATGATACCGAATCCTGCAGCAGACGTCCGGGTACATGTCTATGTGCCCCTGCCGGGAAAAACCAGGCGACGCTAAAATTGTATCCGAGCAAAATCAGCAGACTTCGATTAGTATCTACTTTAAAGAATTGTCAAATGAGGAGCGTATCCTGAAGCTTGCAACGCGGTGCCCGATGGCGTGCTCAGGGCCGCTTGCCGATATACGGTTCAGCGCGCCTTAACTGCGCGATCAGATACCACAGGAGGAAATATGAAACGCGACAAAGCCTTGATGGCAGAAATTCTGAAGACGCTTTCTTCGTTCGGTACCAGCTACGGCGATATCGAAAAAATCCAAAGCAGCCTGAGCACACAAAATACGCCGCCCGAGCTCATCCAGCATCACCTGCGACTGTTGCATGATCGTGGCTTGGTTGCTGTCGACATTCATCAATTCTGGCGCGTCACCGACCACGGCTACGACGTCCTTGAAGCCGGAGAAACACTGGCAATAGACCCCATAGAAAGTACTAAAACAAGTGGTTTTGACAATTAACCCAAGCAACGCCATTAACAAAGCAACAACAAATGACAATGTCGAGCCCGTTCCTCGACTCGTGCTCGACACTAATGTTTGTCTAGATTTGTTCGTTTTCCGTGACCCTCGTTGGAACGGTTTGCTGCACAGCCTGCGCCATGGTCAGGTCGAGGCGGTCACACGCGAAGATTGCCGTATGGAATGGCTTATCGTATTGGATTATCCGCATCTCCCAGTCAAGGAAGTAGACAAGCCGGCTATCCGGGCCGAATTTGATTCGCTCATCGCCTGCCTGTCCAACGTTGCCGTCAATACATTTGGCCTGCCGCTATGCAGCGACCCGGATGATCAAAAATTCCTGGAGCTGGCCTTGCAAGCCGATGCCAACGTACTCATCACCAAGGACAAGGCACTGCTGAAACTGGCCAAAAAGACGGCGCGCAAAAACATGTTCACGATCATGACGCCGCAGGCCTGGCATAGCGTCGCGACAGCCTTTTAAAAAGTGCGCAGGAAAACCGGCTAAAATGAATTTTTAAGCCAAAGTATCGCCGCTTCAATTCCACTTTCTATTGCGCAATGAATCAGCCTGTCGAAATCGTCTCCAAGTTGCCCAAGGTCGGGACAACCATCTTCACTGTCATGTCCACCCTGGCCAGTGAAAAAAATGCGGTAAATCTGGGACAGGGATTTCCCGACTTTGATTGCGACCCCATGCTGGTTGATGCCGTCACGCATGCCATGAAATCGGGTCTGAATCAGTACCCGCCGATGGCAGGTGTAGCGCAATTGCGCAATGCCATTGCGCAGAAAATCCAGACCTTGCATGGTCATCGCTATAACGCAGACAGCGAAATTACCGTCACCGCTGGCGCCACCCAAGGCATTCTCACCTCGATCCAGTGCGCAGTACATGCCGGCGATGAAGTCATTGTGATCGAACCTTCCTATGACTCTTATGTGCCCGCCATCGAGCTGGCGGGCGGAGTTCCGGTTTTCGTCCAGATGCGCATAGGCAGCGCTGGTTACAGTGTGCCGTGGGACTTGGTGGGTGCCGCCATCACTGGCAAAACGCGCCTGATCATGATCAACACGCCGCACAATCCGACCGGCTCGATTCTCCGAAAAGCCGATATCGACGCCCTGGCCAATATCGTGCGTGGCACTGACATACTGATCCTCGCTGATGAAGTGTATGAGCATATGGTTTATGACGGCCACCATCATGAATCCTTGTGCCGCCATCCTGAGCTGGCAAGACGCACCTTCATCAACTCTAGTTTCGGCAAGACCTATCATGTGACCGGCTGGAAAGTCGGCTTCGTCGCCGCTCCCGCAGCATTGATGGCGGAATTCCGCAAAGTGCATCAATTCAATGTATTTACGGTGAACACGCCGGTGCAATACGGCCTGGCTGAATACATGAAGAACCCGGCCCCTTATGTCGAACTGCCGGCGTTTTACCAGCGCAAACGGGATCTGTTTCGCGATGGCCTGAACAACACCCGTTTCAAGCTGCTGCCATCCGAAGGCACTTATTTCCAGTGTGTCGAATACGGCGCCATTTCGAGCTTGTCGGAAGCCGAATTTTCCAAATGGCTCACGACCGAGATCGGCGTAGCGGCGATTCCTGTTTCCGCTTTCTACGATACCCCGCAGGAATCCGGTATCGTGCGCTTCTGCTTTGCCAAGAAAGACGAAACCCTGCGTCTGGCCCTGGAACGTCTGGCCAAACTGTAGCCCCTCGCCATGCACCCTAAATTCCGATGACAGCAGAACTGAAAGCCAGCCGTAGCGATAGCACACTGATCCTGAGCATCGTCAATCCCGGTCAGCACAACATGGTAGATAGCGCCATCTTGGCCGCCACCATTGAAAGTTTTTCCAAAGCCGAACGTGATGGCGATATCAGTTGCGTCATCCTCACCGGAGCCGATCGCAATTTTTGCGGCGGTCTCCAGGCAGGCAAAGATCTCGTCACGCAAATCGCGCAGCTGGAAAATCTGCAAAACCTGATCGAGACCCTGCGCAGCTTTCCCAAACCGGTCATCGCAGCAGTCGAAGGCTTGGCGCTGGATGCCGGTTTTTCATTAGCGCTATCTTGCGATCTGATCGTCGCCGGACATGGCGCCGAGTTTGCGATTTCTCCCGCCCAAGTCGGGACCTGGGCGCTCGGTGGCACCCCCTGGTTTTTGTCACGCTCGCTGCCATCGCAGTGGCTCATCGAAATCCTGCTGGATGCCAAGCCCTTGCCATCCTCCCGTTTGCATAGCGCTGGCCTGGTCAATCAGCTGTGCGCAGATGGGAGCACCCTCGATAAAGCGCTCGAATGGGCCGTAAAATTATCGACCGTGGCGCCAACAGCGTTCGAAAAGCTCAAAACGATGCTTGCCGACGCACCTGGTACAACGCTGCCTAGCTATTTTTCGCTGGAGAGACATCGACTGCTGACCAAGCGCGCCGGCCCAGTCTGATTTTTTGGCAAACAAACAATAAAAAACATCTCTTGCTCGTGATTTCTTGCTCCGCTGACTTACACTAGCGGGACGAATTAGTGCGTCAAAATATCTAGAAAAAATTGTCATGTTGTCGTCTTTCGACCTTGAATCGCTCTAACGCCAGGCAAGATGTTTAAATCAATAAGAATTCATCCGCGCAATACACCGAACCAACATGAAAATCAAACAGCCAAGGACATATCCAGAACCTATTCCTTGGTTCTCGAATCTATCCACGATAGCGCTGGCTTACAGGCACTAGCCCCCGAATGGCAGACTCTGTGCGATAGTCTATCGCTCCAAACCCCGTTTTCCACCCCAAGCTGGAACATCCTCTGGTGGCAGCACTTGCGCGCTAGCCGTCGCCTCATTGTCGACCGTCTGCATGTCCTAACACTGCGCGATCATGAAGGTCGCCTGCGTGCGGTGGCGCCCATGATGATCAGCTTGCGTGGCGGCATCGGTGCCAGCGGCATCCGGGTCTTGCAGTTTTTTGGGCCCGATCCCAATGTTACGGAAATTCGTGGCCTGATCTGCCCGCCCGAAGATGCCGATCACGCACTGACACAAATCCAACAGCATTTGCTGGCGCATCGGCGCAGCTGGGATTGGATCGAGTGGCAAGGTTTGTCGCCACAACAGGCTGCACAATTGTCAGCACATGGTGCCCGCCCTGCGGGAACACGGGTGATCAGTTACCTACCGTTACCTGCGAACTGGGAAACGCTGAAAAGCAGCCTGTCGCATAACATGAAAGAATCCATTCGCAAATGCTTCAATACCTTGCGACGCAATCAGCATGCGCATGCATTTGAGGTGATTGCACAGGTCGATCAGCTTGGGCCCGCGCTGGAGACTTTTTTCCGTCTACACAAGCTGCGAGCAGACGACAATGGCGGTGTGCCGCATGCGAACGTATTTGGCGACAAAAAAAATCAAGACTTTCTCTCCGATTATGTGCACGCTGCGGCACAACGAGGCCAAGCGCGCATCTTTCAGTTAACTATCGACGGCAAGGTCGTCTCAAGCCGTATCGGCTTCCTCAGCCAAGGTCAACTCTATCTCTATTATTCCGGCTACGACACCAGCTGGGCGGCGTATAGCGTCATGACCACACTGGTCATTCATACGATTCAATGGGCGATCGAACAAGGCTGTACGGGTGTCAATCTGTCGACTGGCGTGGATCGCTCAAAACAGCGCTGGCATCCACAAGAACTGATCCTGCATAACGCCACCCAGATTTGTCCACGGCCACTCGCCGCTCTGCGCTTCAACAGCTACAGCTATCTGCGTTCATTGCACTTACTCAATCAATTTTCTCGCAAAAAAAAATGATGGAAAGGGATCAGCACACGCTGAATGGCCCTGCGCCAAAACGACGCCTTGCTCTGCACGTCGCACCAGCTTCAGCTACACTAAGCAGCCAAGTCTGGAGCAGAACGCTGCTCGTTTTGTCAACACATACCATCAGTAAGGAAGACAATGATCGACGTCTATAGCTGGCCTACACCGAATGGCCATAAGGTACATATCATGTTGGAAGAATGCGCCCTGGCCTATCGCGCCCACGCCATCGATATCGGCGCAGGCGACCAGTTCGAACCAGCATTTCTCGAAATTTCTCCCAACAACAAGATTCCCGCCATCCTCGACAGCGACGGCCCCGACGGCCAGCCCATTTCCTTGTTTGAATCCGGTGCGATTTTAGTGTACCTGGCAGGTAAGACAGGCAAGTTCCTCGGCACGACTGATCGTGAAAAATTCAACACGCTGCAATGGCTGATGTTCCAGATGGGTGGCCTCGGCCCCATGCTGGGTCAGGCGCACCATTTCCGACTATATGCACCGGAGCACATTGACTATGCCGTCAATCGTTACAGCAACGAAGCCAAGCGCCTCTATGGCGTGCTCGACAAGCAACTTGAAAAAAACGAATACCTGGCCGGCGACAACTACACCATCGCTGACATTGCCAGCTTTCCCTGGACCCGTTCGTGGAAAAATCAGGGCATAGAATTGTCCGACTACCCCCATGTTCAGCGCTGGTTCGACGCCATCAACGCGCGCCCGGCTGTGCAACGCGGCGTCACCGTGCTGGCCGACCGCCGCAAACCTCTCACCGATACCAAAGCCAAGGACATCCTGTTCGGCCAAAGCCAATACCAAAAGCGCTGATGCATTGATCCCGCATGACGCACGCCTAGGCGTGCGTCGGCCATCAATAGCGACGTACGATAAATTCCGCCACACACACCGGCTTGTCGCCACCCTCGCGCTCTATCGTCACTTCCCACACCACTTGTGCACCGCCTGGAATATCTTCCACCGATTGCAATACAATCACACCACGTACCCCACTCCCCACCGGCAATGGCGCCGGGAAGCGAACCCGGTTCAGACCATAGTTGAGCAACATCTTGACCGGCCCCAGCGAGATACTTTGTCCCATCAATTGCGGCAACAAGGCTAGTGTCAGGAAGCCGTGCGCAACGGTGCCGCCATACGGCAACTCGCGCTTGCTGCGCTCGACATCGACATGAATCCATTGATGGTCACCGGTAGCCTCGGCAAAGCGATCGACCTGCTCTTGCGTCACGGTAATCCAATCGCTCTGCGCGACTTCCTGGCCGACCAGGGTCTTTAATTCCTCCACACTAGCAATTTCACGCATCGTATTTATTCCTCTGTTGAATGACGTCATAAAAAAAGCGCCGGGTGATTACTCAACCGACGCCATGTGGTGCTGTACATCGCCTATAGCGCACTCATATCCAGTGCCGCCTCGGTATTGGCCTGCACTTCTTCCTTGCTCACGCCGCTCGCCAGTTCGATGAGCTTCAAGCCTTGCGGCGTGACATCGATCACACCAAGGTCGGTGATGATGCGATTGACTACACCGACGCCGGTCAGCGGCAGATTGCATTGCTTGAGAATCTTTTGCGAAATACTGCCATCCTTGCCACGGGCAACGTGTTCCATCAACACCACCACGCGCCCGACCCCAGCCACCAGATCCATCGCGCCGCCCATGCCCTTGACCATCTTGCCTGGGATCATCCAGTTGGCCAGGTCACCCTGTTGCGACACCTGCATCGCGCCCAGAATGGCGATGTTGATCTTGCCGCCGCGAATCATGCCGAAAGAATCGGCCGAGCTGAAAAAGGAAGAACCCGCAATCGTCGTCACGGTCTGCTTGCCGGCGTTGATCAGGTCAGCGTCGACCTTGTCTTCGGTGGGAAACGGGCCGATGCCCAACAGTCCATTTTCCGACTGCAGCCAGACTTCGATGTCGGTCGGTACGTGGTTCGCCACCAAGGTCGGCAAACCGATGCCCAGGTTCACATAAAATCCGTCCTGCAATTCCTTGGCTGCACGCGCAGCCATTTCGTCTCTGGTCCATGCCATGATCGGTTCTCCTTATTTGCTCACGGTACGTTGTTCGATGCGCTTTTCCGGCGTCGCATTGACCACGATGCGGTGCACGAAAATACCGGGCGTGTGAATCTGGTCGGGATCGAGTTCACCGACTTCCACCAGCTCTTCGACTTCCACCACCGTGATCTTGCCGGCCATGGCGACATTCGGATTGAAGTTGCGCGCGGTCTTGTTGAACACCAGATTGCCGGCCTTGTCGGCTTTTTGCGCTTTCACCAACGACACATCGGCTACCAGCGAACGCTCCATGACGTATTGCGCGCCGTCGAATTCGCGGATTTCCTTGCCTTCGGCCACCAGCGTACCGACGCCAGTCTTGGTGAAGAACGCCGGAATGCCGGCACCGCCAGCGCGCAGCTTCTCCGCCAGCGTGCCCTGCGGAGTGAATTCCAGCTCCAGTTCACCGGCCAGATATTGACGCTCGAATTCCTTGTTTTCACCCACGTAGGAAGCGATCATTTTCTTGATCTGGCGTGTGCTCAGCAACTGCCCCA
>Ga0302152_10000210_pt1 | contig 27442 bp, 15 predicted proteins | sample I_Bog_N2_1_FD_192434 | JGI IMG/M metagenome (GOLD analysis project Ga0302152, IMG submission 192434) | Peat permafrost microbial communities from Stordalen Mire near Abisko, Sweden - I_Bog_N2_1 | ecosystem: Environmental > Terrestrial > Soil > Wetlands > Peat | place: Sweden: Abisko, Stordalen...
CGGCATTGGTGAGGGTTGCGGTCTGCGGCGCCGAAGTGGTACCGGCGGTGGTTGTGAAGCTCATTGAAGCCGGAGCTAAGGATGCCATTGGGGCGATGCCCGTTCCATCCAGGCCCGCTAACACGAAATTAGCCTGTCCGTCTTCGACATAATTCAGCAGCAGGCTGTCGGATATTGCGCCGGCTGAACCTGGCGCAAAACTGACCTGAATCTGACAACTGGACCCAGCGGCCAGCGCGGCGGGGCAGTTATTGGTCTGGTTGAACGACTTGGTAGCCGACGCAAAGACGAGGCTTTCGATTTTGATCGGTTGATCCGCGCCTGCGGGGTTGGTCAGCGTCATGGTCTGGGACGCGCTCGTCGAGCCAGCGACCTGATTGCCGAATGCAAGCGACCCGGGAGAGAACGCCGGTTGCGGCGGAGCGATGCCGGTGCCGGTCAGCGCTACCAACACGAAATTTGCCTGTCCGTCTTCGACATAATTCAGCAGCAGGCTGTCGGAGATTGCGCTGGCTGAACCTGGCGCAAAACTGACCTGAATCTGACAACTGGACCCAGCGGCCAGCGCGGCGGGGCAGTTATTGGTCTGGTTGAACGACTTGGTAGCCGACGCAAAGACGAGGCTTTCGATTTTGATCGGTTGATCCGCGCCTGCGGGGTTGGTCAGCGTCATGGTCTGGGACGCGCTCGTCGAGCCAGCGACCTGATTGCCGAATGCAAGCGACCCGGGAGAGAACGCCGGTTGCGGCGGAGCGATGCCGGTGCCGGTCAGCGCTACCAACACGAAATTTGCCTGTCCGTCTTCGACATAATTCAGCAGCAGGCTGTCGGAGATTGCGCTGGCTGAACCTGGCGCAAAACTGACCTGAATCTGACAACTGGACCCAGCGGCCAGCGCGGCGGGGCAGTTATTGGTCTGGTTGAACGACTTGGTAGCCGACGCAAAGACGAGGCTTTCGATTTTGATCGGTTGATCCGCGCCTGCGGGGTTGGTCAGCGTCATGGTCTGGGACGCGCTCGTCGAGCCAGCGACCTGATTGCCGAATGCAAGGGACGCGGGAGAGAAGGTCGGCTGCGGCGGATTGATGCCCGTGCCGGTGAGCGCGACAGCCGGTTTTAGTTCGATGGAGGGTGCACTTGAATAATGCGCCATCATCTGAAGGCTTAGCGAGTACGCTCCGAGACCACTCGGCGTAAATACGGCTGAGACAGTGCAGGTAGCGGCGGGTGCGAGACTGGAAGGACAATTCGACGTCGCGGAGATTGATGCAGCTCCGGCTCCTAGGATGGTTGGGAGCCCCCCGTCGATCACAAGGGTGTCCGCGCCTGTGTTGGTGAGGGTCGCCGTAAGGGGCGCGCTCGTTGTAGTCACGACCTGGTTGCCGAAGGCTAGTGTGTATGGCGTAAAGGTTGGCCCAGGTGGGTTGACGCCCGTGCCGGTAAGGGTTACGGTTTGCGGCGAGCCCGTCGCGTTGTCGGTGACCAGGATGTTGCCCGTAACACCGCCTGTGGTGACAGGCGCGAAGGTGACCGAGATGGCGCAACTTGCCCCGGCCGCCAGCGACGCGCCGCAGTTGCTGGTCTCATTGAACAACCCAACAAGGGGTGAGCTTGGGGCCGAGATGCCGGTGATGGTTAACGGCGCCTTGCCGGTGTTGCTCAGCGTCACCGTCTGTGCCGCCGAAGTCGTGCCGGCGGCGGCGGAAAAGCTGAGCGATGAAGGCGAGAGCGAAGCGACGGGAAGAGGTGCGGCTGTTCCCGTCCCGCTCAGGCTCATCATCTGCGGCGAGCCCGTCGCGTTGTCGGTGACCAGGATGTTGCCCGTAACACCGCCTGTGGTGACAGGCGCGAAGGTGACCGAGATGGCGCAACTTGCCCCGGCCGCCAGCGACGCGCCGCAGTTGCTGGTCTCATTGAACAACCCAACAAGGGGTGAGCTTGGGGCCGAGATGCCGGTGATGGTTAACGGCGCCTTGCCGGTGTTGCTCAGCGTCACCGTCTGCGCCGCGGAGGTGGTGCCGGCGGCGGCGGTGAAGCTGAGCGATGCGGGGGTAAGGACCGCGACGGGCGCCGAAGCGGCGGTTCCCGAGCCGCTCAGCGCTACCGTGTGCGGCGAGCCGCTCGCGTTATCGGTAACCGCGAGGGCTGCACTGTAGCTCGCGACTGACGTCGGAGCAAACGTGATGGAGATGTTGCAGCCTGCGCCCGCCGCAAGAGACGCGCCGCAAGTGTTCGTTTGGGCAAAGCTGCTTGCGTTTGTGCCGGTAAACGCGATACTTGCGATGGTTAGCGCCGCGCCTCCGGAATTCGTCAGCGTCACGGTTTGTGATCCGCTGGTCGTGTTCACCGTCTGGTTGCCAAAGGCCACCGAGGCCGGCGTGAAGGTCACTGCGGGATACACGAAAGTGTAGGTCGCAGAGGCGGTCGCGCTCTGCGCGTAGCCTGGGGCGGTGGCGATTGCGTTCAGCGTCTCATTGCTGCTGACGGTGATGGCGCTGGTGTATTTTGTAGATGCGCCCGATGGCACCGAGCCGTCGGTGGTGTAGTAGATGGCTGCGCCGGCGGTGGCGTCGTTGATGGTGATCTCCTGGCTGCTGGAATAAGTGCCTGTGCCGGGAGTTATCACTGGCGTGGCGGCTGCTGGTCCAGTCCCCGTCCCCCTCAAGGCCAGGGTGATGATCTGGTGTGGCTGCGAAGTTCCGTTGACAAAGGTGTCGATGGTCGCATTGCCGGTGTAGGACTGCGCCGCAGTCGGCAGGAACGTTACCTCGAGCTGACAGCTAGCTCCAACTGCAACCGCGATACTGGTGCAGGTACCCTCTGCGATGGTAAAGGCCGCGTTGTCCGTTTCCACGCTGTAGACGGTTGATGAGTAGTAGTTGCCTTGGTTGGTCAGGGTGACGGGCAACGTCTGACTGGTGCCTGCAGCCTGTCCGGGAAACACAAGCGGGCGGGGGCTCAGCACATCGTAACTGCCGTAAGAAATCCCGGTCAGTTGAATCGTCTGCTGAACATTCGTCCCGTTCAGCGAGTTGGATTCGACGGTAATCGTGCCGCTGAAAGTCCCCGCATGGGGCGGTGCGAAGGTTGCGCTCACCTGGCATAACGCGCCGGGAGCCAGAACCGTGCCGAAGGTGCAATCGTCAGGCTGTGGGGAGCCAACGCTGAACCCAAAGCCAGTCAATTTGAACCAGGACAGCGTGAGCGGTTCGTTGCCGCCGTTGTAGATACTTGCTGAAGAATCCGTTGTCAACTGTGATGGGCTCACCTCGCCAAAATCGATCGTCTCCGTGGTGGATCGGTCGAAGATATCGAGATTGACATAGTTCGAGACATAGACGGTGCCATCGGAACCGAGCGATACACCCAATGGAGATGAATGGGTATCGATGGATGCAATCGCTGTGGAGTAATTCGATGCGGGCAATTCCGCAACGCCTCCGGTGGGGCTGTAGCGGGTGGCGTAGAGCGTGTCGGCCGCATCCACGGCCAGGCCATCGCTTGCGCCCACCGTGTTCACTTGGGTCTGCACCCCGCCGGCCGTAATTTCATTGATCGTGTAGCCCCCGACAAAGAAATCTCCCGCACTGTCAAGGGCTGCCGTGAAGATTTGGTTGATGCCTGGATTTATCGTGTAGGCATTGCCCGCGCTACCGTCCGGGTTGAACTCGTCGGCAGTGTCGCTATTGCGACCTTCATCCACGACATAGATGCTTCCATCTCCGCCCACTACGCCGGGATACCAGTCGGTGTCGGTGCCTGGGTTGGGAATGTTGTACACGCCTTGAATCCCCTGCACAGTGTCATAGGTCAGCACCTTGGCGGATTCCCCAAACAGGTAAAGCACGCCGGCGCCGTCGATACCGATCGACCAGAAGTAGGGCGCCTTGGTCAGTGGTATCTGCGTCGCCACTCCCGCTTTGGTCACGCTCACAATGAAGTTGGCGTTGCCTGAGGGTAAAACGTAAACGGTGCCGTTCTCATCGGTCACGGACTGGTAAACGTAGTTGTAGCCGGACATGTTGAGGGTGCTGCTTGGAACGCTCGTCGAAAACGCTCCCGGCTGCACCAGCGACATTGGCCCCTGGCCGACGCCGTTCAGCAGCACCGTTGCCAGCCGCGTCACCCCGTTCATCAGAAAGATGGCGTCCTTCCGCGTGCCTGGCAGCGTCGGCTCAAAGGTCACCGGGACGGTGCAGGTCTCAGACGCTCCGCCTGAGCAGCTCACCGCACCCAGCGTGTAATCGTGTCCATAGTGCAGATTAGCCGTAGGCGTAAAGCTGCCCGCGTAGCCTGATACTGCAAACGACGCGGTCAATGTCTGCGCCGTCCCCCCGCTCACGCCAATCGGCGCAGCATTGAACGAAAGAAAAGTCGCCGCTGGAGTAGCCGTTTGGGCCAAGCCAGGAATCGCCAGACCAGCCAGGAGCAAGAATGCAGAGTAAAAGATTCGTGCATTGGCGTGCCGTCTCGCGGCAGGAGCCGAAAACGACAATCCTGGAAAATTGCTCGCGAGGAGGTGGGTAGAAGGCGCGGCTTGCCGAAGCACGGAACAAGCCAAAGCGGAAAGAACTGGGAACCGGAACATGGGGAACCTCAAGATCAGGGGAAGCTTGACTGTTCCCATTTCCCCACGGGGTTCCCGTTGCGTCAAATAAACTGCCCATCAAGCGATTGTTAACAAATAACTCATTCTAGATGAGTAGATTGCGCGAGCTTTCAGGGCTGTGTTAACCATGCGATGGGGTGGCTACGGCGGGGATTGTTATCTGCTTGTCTTCATCTGGGCCGCCCTTGGAGTTTTCTCTCAACGTCGGAGAGAGTCGGCTTCGTCAGCGGTGAATCCAGAATCGGCTGCTGCACCGCCGGAGCCTCGTCGTGAGGAATGACAATCCGCGGAACTCGGAGGGTTGACTAGCTCCCCAGGCGACCTTTCGGATGGGGACGTTCCTCTGCCTCGCGCGCGAAAGCTCTCGGCAAAGACTGCCGCCGCTTCGTTGACAAAGCAGAGCCGGTTTTCATCGCCTTTGGGAGTAAGGCAAACGCGCTATTCGGCGAATTCACTTACGGAGACTCCGGGCAGCTGTGGGCGCAGAAACGGCCAATGCTATGGTCAGGGCCGCCGAAAACACCTATGGAATCCCGTGCACGAAATACCGAATGCCATCGGGAAATGCGCCCGGATGGTTCTCGAAGGCGACCCGGGCGTTGATCCGGTTGTGATTGTGTTGCCCAGCCTGGATCAGCTCGGGGCCATCCGCGAGCAGCGCTTCCATTGCCCTCTTCGAGGGGCGCACAATGGCAGCGTGGCCCGGGGTGTGGGCATCTGGATTCTGAAAAACCGCGAGCACAAAGCTGCCCTCGTTGGCCAGCCGTTGCGCCTCCCGCATTCCTCTTGCGGGCCGCCAGCCAGCCTGGAGTCCCGCCTCGCTTGCGAGCCAGTCATACTGCGCGTTGGCCAGCAGATTCTGCCCATGCTCTGGCGGACGAAGCAGGTAGATGCCAAACTTTTTCGCAGCAGCGGCTGCGAAGGCGCTGCAGTGCGTATGCATTCCGGGGCCTTCATAGCTGGCGCCACGATCCGGCTCGCCAGTCTCCCAGTTGACATGCTCGTGAGCAGGCCAGAGCGACTCGACATTCATCGAATCGAGAGCTTCGGAGAGCCGGTCTCCCGCGGGGGTGATCGGTCCGCAGCACGAGGAATGCGCATGGCCTTGGGCGTAAGCAAGCGAAGGCACAGTCGCCAACGCCAGAAACAGAAGGAACCTTGATGGAGTGCGAATAATCATCATGCTTTCCAAGTGGAGGGGTGAATGAAGGGGTTCTTAATGTCCAACTACGATGCTTCGCTGGACCACTGGACCGTCCTTAGCTCACAATTTCCAATCCGCAAACTCCCTCAGCAAGCACCAGAGAGCATATCGGAGGACAAGTTGTTGGGAACAAGATCATTGGCAACCTCTCTTGAGAATTGGCTGGCTTCATTTCCGCATGGGAATCCGGATACGTCAAATAAACTGCCCATCAAGGGATTGTTAACAGACAACTTTATGTTTATCAGTGCATTATCGGCGGTTTGGAGGGAATGTTAACCCCGTCCGATGGTATGCTCTTGGCAGGTTCCCCCTCCGATCCCGTACATAAGAATGCCAGAGCCGCAAACACCGCCGAGAAGATTCGCCTTCGCAGACTTTGTCTTGAGTCCGCAAGACGGCACTCTTGTGCACCGCGGCCACAAGGTGCGTCTTCAGGACCAGCCCTTGCGCCTGCTTGCCCTTCTGGTCGAGCGGGCTGCAGAAGTGGTCACAAGGGAGGAGATTCAAGCTCACCTCTGGCCGGAAAACACCTACGTCGAATTCGATAAGAGCCTTCGCGTTGCTGTCAACAAGGTGCGCGAGGCACTGCGCGACTCCGCGGACCGTCCCAACTTTATTGAGACGGTGCCCCGCCGTGGCTATCGCTTCATCGCGCCGGTCACGGCTGTTGGTGTGAACTCGGTCTCTTCAAGTTCATTGGAAACTAGACCGTCTGAACCAATTCCGCAGTCGGAAGCGGATTCTGCGGAACCAGCGACGATTGCACCTCTTGTCACGCCACGGAAGGAGGCTCATGCCGCCGAGACCTGGAACCGGCTTGGGCCACGCCGAGTTCGCATCTGGCTGATTTGTGGTGTGATTTTCCTGCTCGCTGTTTCAGTCCTCGGCTTCACCTTGTATCGCAGGCAATCTCCATTCCAGTTGAGTGCGCAGGACGCTATTGTTGTTGCCGATTTTGAAAACTCGACGGGAGACGCTGTCTTTAACGATGCCCTGCGCCAGGCCTTGCTGGTGGGCATTCAGCAGTCGCCCGACGTTCAGGTTCTTTCAGACAGAAAAAGCGCCGTCATCCTCAAGCAAATGGGGCACTCCACCGAAGACAGGATCGCCGGCGACCTTGGCTTCCAACTCTGCCAGCGCGTCGGCGCCAAGGCCCTGCTGCAGGGCTCCATCTCCAGAATTGGCAGCGCGTATTTGGTTGGACTGGCCGCGATTCGCTGTGAAAATGGAAAGCTGATCGCACACGAGCAGGTGGAAGCAAACGATAAGGACGAGGTGGTTGGGGCCCTCGGAAAAGCGACCGGCAAACTGCGCGAGCGCCTCGGCGAATCCCTGCCTTCCATACACAGGTACAACGCGCCCCTCGAACAAGCCACCACCCCGTCGCTGGATGCGTTGAAGACCTACGGCATGGCGCTCTCCACCTGGGACCAGAAGGGCGATGCGGCCGCGATTCCTTTGCTGAAGAGAGCCATCGCGATCGATCCAAGCTTTGCAATGGCCTACGGCGCATTGGCTGACATGGAAAACAACCTGGGTGATTCAGAATCTGCCCAAAGTGACGCAGCGCGCGCTTTCCAGTTGAGAGATCGCGTCACCGAGCCGGAGAGAGACGCGATCGATGCCCGCTACTATCACCACGTAACCGGCGAACTTGATAAACAGATTGCCGTTTACGAGCGCCACCTGCAGAATTATCCCGACAGTGCGATGGCGCACAGCGAACTGGGTGTGGCCTACTCCAACATCGGACAACCGGAGCGAGGCGTTGCCGAGTTGCGACAGGCCCTTGTCATGGCTCCGGAACGAGCCAACGCCTATGGTAACCTGGCCGAGGCTTTGCTGATGGCTGGCAACTTCGATGAGGCGGAAGTCGTGCTGAAGCAGGCCTCGGATCGCAAGATGCATACGGACTTCCTGCTCCAGGTGAACTACTGGGATTCCTTTCTGCGCAATGACCAGGCCGGAATGCAGCGCGCAGTCGACCAGGCCGCGGGTTTGCCCGGGGCCCGTGGGGGTTTGCTCTCCGAACAGGCCAACACGTACGCATATCGCGGTCAGTTCGACAAGTCGATTGAGTCCTCCGCCAACGCGGCCCGGCAGATGGAGAAGGACGGAGACAAGGCGTCGGCTTCCCTCGCTCTTGCGTGCGCCGCGGTTTGGCTGGCCGAGGTGGGCTCCACTCAGAAGGCGCAATCGCTGATGGCGCAGGCCCTGAAGCTGGATGACAGCAAGGAGGTCAGGACGCTCGATGCCCTCGTGGCCGTCGAATCCGGCAACCGCGCGAGGACGCTTGACCTCTGCGAAGAGCTGGACAAGCACTCCCCCTCCGCCACCTTCATTCAGAAATACTGGCTCCCTGTTCTCCGCGGCCGCGTTGCCATCGATCAGGGAAATCCCGGGAAGGCGATCCAGCTGTTGAGCCCCTCGCTGCCGACTGAGACGGCGATTACCGATGAGTTCTCAGTCAGTTCTCTCTACCCCGCCTACGTGCGCGGCCAGGCATACCTTCTCAGTGGCGATGGCAAAGCAGCTGCCACGGAGTTTCAAAAACTGATAGGCCATCCCGGCTTGGTCTTGAACACCCCATTGGCGGCACTGGCTCGGCTGCAACTCGCTCGCGCCTATGCTGTCTCAGGAGAATCATCGAAAGCTCTTGGCAGCTATCGTGAATTCATGGCCTTATGGAAAGACGCTGACCGAGACACTCCCGTCCTGGTCAAAGCCTCGGCGGAATTGGCTCAAATGCAGCGGACGATCCCCCGCTGACTGTAAGGATGACTTGGAAGCGATCAGAACGTCGTTCTACGGCCAGTTGTGCCAGGACTATGGTTCGCTGTTGCGATTACCCTTCATATGTGAATGACTGAAACGTCGGCGTTGCCCTGCCATGGCGGACTGATTATCCCCTGCGCATTCCGTATTCGAGCGTAATTAGGAGAAACGGAACGCATTTTCCAGATGCGAGAAAAGGCGACGTCGCTTCTAAGCCATTCACAATAAACACGATGCGCGCTGTACCTGATTTTGAACCACAAACCAACACTTCGTCCTCAACGTCGTCAAGCTGAAGATGACGTAAGCCTGTGGAAATGAGGGGTTTATAAAGTAAGTAATTGGTGCCGGGAGGGGGGGTCGAACCCCCACGACCTTGCGATCGGCGGATTTTGAGTCCGCTGCGTCTGCCAGTTCCGCCATCCCGGCCTGCGTAGGACAGTGCTATAAAAGTATCGCATAGCCTTTGACCGCCGCGCCACTCTCACGCTCGCGGCCAATCCGCTTCCAACCAGGCTGTACCCGCCCCTCCCCGCGCCTTTCCAGGGGGGCGATTCACATGTTGACCTCCGAAGATCATGCGACGCGGCATTTTCTTCCACCCCAGCGACGAAGACCTGTTGCCGGGGGACCCGGTTGAGAAAAATGTCATTTGGCTTCGAGGCTTCTGTAAGCAGAATCGAAACCGTTGCAGCCTTCAGATCTCCTCGCATTCCCTACCGCAAAATCCCCTCTGCGCACTTTTTCTGAGCGCGGCCTGCTGAAGTCGTCTGCCGCACCGCAGGTGTCGTGCGACAATGGAGGCAATCGTGATGACCACCGCCTCCTCTGGACAGGCTACTCCCTCGCCGGTTGCGGTAACCCCGCAGTTGCTGGCTCAGCACAGCATAACCGCGGAAGAATACGACCGCATTCTGGCTGCTCTGGGCCGTGTGCCTTCGCTCACTGAGCTGGGCATTTACAGCGTGATGTGGAGCGAGCATTGCTCCTACAAATCCAGCCGCGTTCACTTGAAACGCCTGCCCACCAAGAGCGACCGCGTGGTGCAGGGACCGGGTGAAAACGCTGGCATCATTGATGTTGGCGATGGCTGGGCCTGCGCCTTCAAGATCGAATCGCACAACCACCCCAGCTACATTGAGCCGTTTCAAGGCGCCGCAACCGGCGTCGGCGGCATTCTGCGCGACATCTTTACCATGGGAGCGCGCCCGCTGGCGGTGATGGATTCGCTGCGCTTCGGGTCGATCACCGAGCAGCCGGGCGCAAGCGCGGAAGAGCGGCAGCTCACCGTCAAGAATCACGCGATCGTTGAAGGCGTGGTCAGCGGCATCGCCGGCTACGGCAACTGTTTTGGCGTCCCCAACCTGGGCGGCGAAACAAAATTCGAGCCTTGCTACAGCGGCAACCCACTGGTGAATGCATTTGCACTCGGCTTGGTTCGCATTGACGAGATTTTCTACGGCAAGGCCACCGGCGTCGGCAACCCGGTGATTTATGTTGGCGCCAAGACAGGCCGCGACGGCATTCATGGCGCGACCATGGCCAGCGAAGAATTCAAGGAAGGCTCGGAGCAGAAGCGGCCTAATGTGCAGGTGGGCGATCCGTTCATGGAGAAGCTGCTGCTCGAGGCCTGCCTTGAGGCCATGCGGACCGGCGCGATCGTCGGCATTCAGGATATGGGCGCGGCCGGGCTGACCTGTTCCACCTGCGAAATGGGTGCGCGCGGCGGCGTGGGTCTCGACGTGGAACTGGACTTTGTGCCGCAGCGCGAAACGGGCATGTCGGCGTACGAGATCATGCTCTCCGAGAGCCAGGAGCGCATGCTGCTGGTGGCCAGCAAAGGCCGCGAAGACGAAGTGCTGAGCGTGTTCGCGAAGTGGGGTCTGGACGCCGTGATTGTTGGAACGGTGCGGCCTGAGTCGCGTTTGCGCATTCGCCATCACGGCGAACTGGTGGCCGACATTCCCAACCAGTCGCTGACCGACGATGCGCCGCTCTACCACCGTCCGGTCGGCGTGTGGAACTCGCCGGTTGCGGCCGAACCACCCGAAGCAGTTGTTGCCGAACTCGCGAAAGACCGCGATTTTACTGCCGATTTGAAGCAACTGCTGGCGAGCGCGAATGTCTGCTCCAAGCGCTGGGTGCATGAGCAGTACGACACCATGGTGCAGACCAACACGGTGCTCGGCCCCGGCGGTGAGGCAGGCGTGATGCGGATTAAGGGAACCGGCGTGGCCGGCCACGAGCGCGGCCTGGCCATGGCGCTGGACGGCAACGGCCGCTGGGCGTGGCTCGATCCAAAGCTTGGCGCGATGCACGCGGTGGCAGAAGCGGCGCGCAAGGTTGCGATGACAGGCGCGCTGCCCGTGGCGGCCACCAATTGCCTCAACTTCGGCAATCCCGAAAAGCCGGAGATCATGGCGCAGCTTTCAGCCGCGATTGACGGCATCGCCGAGGCCTGCACTGCGCTCTCGACGCCGATTACCGGCGGTAATGTGTCGCTCTACAACGAAACGCGCGGCGAGGGAATTTATCCCACTCCCGTGCTCGGCATTGTCGGCATCCTCGACGATGTGACGAAGGCGGTGCCGTCGGACTTCCAGCGGGAGGGCGACGCGATTGTTCTGCTCTGGCCGGTTCCACGCGGTAAGGAGCCCGATCCAAATCTCAAGGTTCCATTTGTGCCTGAGCCGATGAGGTATTACCCGGTTGAGGTCGTGGAGCACAAGCCGGTGACGCTTGAGGATACTGGTGCTCCGGATGAGACTGCCAGCAGAGTACTTTCGGAGTTTGGCTCTTCAGAATACGCCAAGGTGGTGCTGGGTGGCGTGTGGGGCCAGCCGCCTTCGCTCGATCTTGCAGCCGAGGCCGATCTGCACACCCTTCTTCAGGCCCTGGCGGCGCGCAAGCTGGTTCATTCGGCGCGCGACATCTCCGACGGCGGCATCGCTGTTTCGCTCGCGCAGGCTGCATTCCGTCACGGCATCGGCGCAACCGTCGAGCAGGATCCCTCGCTCATGGTCCATCCGCTGTTCGGCCTCTTTGCCGAGCCGGCCACGACGATGCTGCTTACCGCCGATCCGGACAACGTCTCAAAGATTGAAGCACTGGCGGACGAGTACAGTTTCTTCGCCGTTCGCATCGGAACCACCGGCGGCCGCCATCTTGAAATCACCGTCGATCACCAGACCTTCATCTCCGCACCGCTCGCCGCCCTGCGCAAGCCCTGGGCCTCCGCTCTTGAAGCCACACTCCATGACGAGGTATCCGCATGACGCAGCGTCTATACCAGGGAGTTGAAGGCGAAGTTGATGCATCGCAATCGTTGCGCGGCACGGGGTCAAGCCCGCGCAGCAGGCGGGGATGGGAAGACGACAAGCTTCGCGAGGAGTGCGGCGTTGTAGCCATCCATGGCCATCCGGATGCGGCGCGCCAGGTATATCTCGGCCTCTACGCGCTGCAGCATCGCGGGCAGGAGTCGGCCGGCATCGCCTCCGCCGACGGGCAGCGTCTGGCCAACATCAAGGGCATGGGCCTGGTGTCTGAAATCTTCACCGACGACGTGCTCGCCAAGCTTCCCGGCTCCATGGCAATTGGTCACACACGCTACTCCACCACCGGCGATTCCGCGCTGCTCAATGCGCAGCCCATCCGCGTTGACTCGACCAAGGGGCTCATCGCCATTGCCCACAACGGCAACCTGGTGAACCTGGGCAACGTCCGCTCGCGGCTTGAACGCGACGGCGCGTACTTCCAAACCACTTCCGATTCCGAAATTATCGTCCAGCTCATCGCTCACTCCAAGGCCAACTCGCTGGTGGACGCGATTGCCGACTCGCTTGCCCAGGTGGAAGGCGCATTTTCCATCGTGATGATGACCCGTGACCGCATCTTCGCGGCCCGCGATCCACGCGGCTTCCGCCCGCTCTCGATGGGGCGCATCAAAAATCCTGAAGGTCCGGATACGATCGTCTTTGCCAGCGAAACCTGCGCCTTCGATCTGCTGCGCGCCGAGTATGAGCGCGACGTGCTTCCCGGCGAACTGGTGATGGTGACCGAAGACGGCGTCACCAGCCGGCAATTCTCAACCGGCGTCGAGCAATCGAGCTGCATCTTTGAACATGTCTATTTCGCGCGTCCTGACAGCCGCATCTATGGCCGATGGGTGCAGCAGAGCCGCGACCAGATGGGCCGTCAGCTCGCGTGGGAGTCCGGCGTGCCCGCGGATGTTATTGTGCCCGTTCCCGACTCGGGCGTGACCGCGGCGTTGGGCTACGCGGAGCAGGCGCACATTCCCTTCCGCTTCGGCCTCATCCGCAACCACTACGTGGGCCGCACCTTCATTGAGCCCGAGCAGCGGGTCCGCGACTTCGGTGTGCGCCTCAAGCTCAACCCGGTGCGCAACCTGCTTGAGGGCAAGCGCGTCATTCTGATTGACGACTCCATCATCCGCGGAACCACCAGCCGCAAGATCGTGCGCATGGTGCGCGGCGCGGGCGCCAAAGAAGTTCACCTGCGCATCAGTTGCCCGCCCACCATCTCGCCTTGCTTTTATGGCGTGGACACGCCCAGCAAGCGCGACCTCATCGCGGCCAACAAGTCGGTCGAAGAAATTCGCCAGTACATTGAAGCGGACTCGCTTGCCTACCTGTCGCTCGAGGGCCTGCTGAAGAGTTGCGAGGGCGAACCTAAAACCGGCTACTGCACTGCATGTTACACCGGCAACTACCCCACCCAATGGGTTGATGTGGACGAGATTCTGCCGGCTACGGTCAGTCTCTAACTCTGACATGCAGTCGCGCAAGCGTCAGTCTGCGAATTCGCAGGCTTGGCGCAATAGTGAGGGAGCAGGCCTTTTCAAGCTCTGCGTCAGCACAAACATGATGGCCGCGGCGGCAAGCGAGGGCAGCGCCAGTCCCCGCAATCCGGCCTGGTAACTGCCGGTGTGGTCTTTCATGATTCCCATCCAATTGGGTCCGATGAATCCGCTGAACATGGTGATCATATTCATCGTCGCAATTCCCGCGGCTGCGGCTCTGCCAGCCAGAAACTGCGTGGGCACAGTGAGCGCCGGCCCCTGCATCGACTGGAATGAGATGAAACTCGACCCGAGCGCGGCCACCACGATCCACGGTGTCCGCGCATAGCTCGCAGTAATGAAGCTCAGCGCCATGATCACGCAGGGCACGATGCAATGCAACGCGCGCTCCCCGGTGCGGTCAGAGTGCGCGCCATTCAGCAGCATGGCTACCGCGCCGGCGATCCCAAGGCATGCAACCAGGTAGCCGACATGCGTCACGCTCCATCCAGTGGCGTCCTGCAAGATGGCCGGCGCGGAGAAGCCGTACGCATAGTTGGCTGTGAGTGCGCACAGAAAGAACGCGCCGATCATCCACACCTTGGGGGAGAGCAGCGCTTGCAGGATGCCCGCCTGGTGCCCCAGGTGCGCGCGATCGCCCTCGAACTTCAATTGATTTTGCAGCCAGGCTTTTTCTTCAGGTGTGAGCCATGCGGCCTTGTCCGGACCGTCGGGCAGCAGGCGCAGCATGACAAAGCTGAAGGCAACCGCCGGCATTCCTTCCAGTAGAAAGAGCCACTGCCATCCTGCCAGGCCAAACTTGCCACCCATGCCCAGCAGCCATCCCGCCACCGCCCCCATCACCACCGAACTCAACGGCATGGCGATATAAAAGCGGCTGACGGCCCGCGCGCGCCTCCGCGCCGGAAACCAGATGGTCAGGTAGTAGATCACTCCCGGAAAGAAGCCCGCCTCGGCGACGCCCAGCAGAAAGCGCAGCACGTTGAACTCAAGCGGCGTGCGCACAAACATCATGGCCGCGGCCAGTAATCCCCAGGTGAACATGATGCGCGCCAGCCAGCGTTTTGCGCCGAAGCGCAGCAGCAGCAGATTCGAAGGAATCTCAAACAACGCATAGCCGATGAAGAAAAGTCCCGCGCCCAGTCCATACACCGAGGCGCTGAAGTGCAGGTCGCGATTCATCTTCAAGGACGCAAAGCTGAGATTGAGCCGGTCAATGTACGCGAGGCCATACCCGATGCCGATCAGAGGAATCAGCCGCAGCCCTGCCTTCCGGTTCGCAGACTTTCCGATTGCATCCGAATCCGTTTCTGCAGAATGCAGTGCGCCGGGCGTCGTGCTCCGATCGGGCATAAGCGCTGACCTCAGGAATGTCGAAAGTGCTTCCGGGAGAAAGGGGGAACGGCAGGTGCCGGGGTAAGCAAAATCTATCACAATCCGCCTGAAGCTATTGCTCTGGAGCCGCCGCGATAATCCTGAAGTTGCCGCTCACGTGCATCAGGCTCATCAGGTAAAGCATGCCGTCGAAGTAGCGCTGCTCGCCCGACGGAACCGGCGTGTTCCAGAGCTCATCGACGAAAGCTTTTGCAGTTGCGCCATCGGTGGCTGCCAGGCCGGCGACGGCGGTTGTGGAGACCATGCCCACCGAGTGGCGCTCCGAGAGCGGCTTGCCCTCCAGCGTGTACCGATCGGCGAATTTGCCGATGCCCTGTGAGAAAAGGAACTTCTGAATGCGGTTGCTCAGCACAGCTTCGCGCGGGTCTTTGTGCCACCAGGAGTAGTCCACACTCCAGTTGCTCGCGCTGCGCCACGAGTCGTAGCTGAAGGGCGTCGGCTTTCCATCCCAATCGTTCGCGACGGTTCCGTCAAAGTGGCTGCGGTCCGGCGTCAGCCCCGTCTCCGGCGCGGCCACACGGCTGAACAGGTCGCGGCTCACATCCGCGGCTTCGGCCCAGAACGCTCGGTCCTCGGTCGGTCCCCAGCGCGCCCACAACTCGTAGAACGCGGGCAGATGATAGCTGGCGTCGGTGGTTGCACCCTGCATGTTGGGCACAAATTTGATCATGAAATGCTGCTCATCCACCATGGGTCCGATGGTCTCAGTCCATGCGCCAAGCCGCCGCCGGAACGCAGGCCGAGGCGTGCCTTTTGTGGCTGCCTCGCGCTCGATGTTGTGATTGTTGGGGCTGGGCCAGGGATGGTCCGGCGGCACAAACGGCGCGTCTTCCGGGTGAATGCGAAACGGCCCCGTTCCCGTCACCACCGGGTGGTGGCGCATGCCGCGCAGAATCTTGTCCGCCTCGGCCTGGTAGTTATAGATGCCCGTTCCGTTACCCCAGCGGTGCGCGGCAAAGTAGAGCGCCATGGTGAAATACTCTTCGCCGTCCGGCGCGGCGCCTGTCGAGCGCGGCGATCCGTCGGTTCCCATGGACCAGGCAAAGTAGCCCACCGACGGGTTTTTCGGGTCGGTGATCAGCATGTAGGACTTGGCCCAGTTCCACAGCGCGTCGAATTCGCGCTTCTTGTCCAACTCCACGGCGATCATCATGCCGTAGCTCATGCCCTCGGTGCGCGCGTCGTTGTTGGCCCAATCGGTGACGTAGGCCAGCGGACCGTTCTCATTGGCGCCGGTCTCAAAGTAGATGCGCTCTTCCTGCCCATCGCCGTGAAAGAGCTGCTGAAACGCCTTTTCGATCTTGGCGCGGATCTCCTGCGGCGTGTGCCCCTGCGCGGCAAACAGGTCGCGGTACCGGTGCGTTTTGTAAGCGCCGTCGCCGTCTCCGGGCATGCGCGTTATCGCGCCCAGCGGGGCATCCACGTGCTGCGGAGGCGCGGCAGCCGGGGCCTGCGCAAGCAAGCAGCAGGCAAGCGGCAAGATGAGTCCGGTAGTCAGGAGTATCCGAGAAAATCGATTGAGCACGGCAAGACCTCAGGAAGCGGAGGGAGCGGAAAAGAACCACCAGATCCTCACCAGCGCAATTATTCCATACCATCGGCCGGGTATTCGGGAATCAGGGATCGCACCGTCCGGCTCAAATTGGCCGCTCTACTCCCTCGATAGGCCCCTTAACGTGATCCACTTCACAGGACGTTCACACTCCGCGTGTGATAGCATCCGCTTCTTAGCAAGAGACGCTCCGCGGAATCCTTCTCTATTTCCGCTGAGCGCCGGTCCGAGACCCTCTTCAATGGACGAGGCAGACGGCAGACCGGGACCTGTGGCCCTCCAATCCGGCCACCTGGACGCCCCCAAGGACGCCCCCAAGCATTCCCTGCGCCACGTCAGTGATCGGAGATCAGTGGACAGTGATCAGGGCTCTGCCGATCGACGATCTTCTTCCATTTTCAAAATGACATCTACGGAACACCTCATGCGCCGGGTCTCGCCTTCGAAACCTGAAGTGACTGTAACCCTTCGCGTTGGCGCCCAGAAACGACCTGCATTCACAAGGAGAACACCATGAAAACGTACCAGGGAAGTGAGATCCGCAACGTAGCTGTAGTGGGGCATGCGCACAGCGGCAAGACCACCTTGATTGCCGCTCTGCTGCATGCCGCGAAGATGACCCCAACCCAGGGCCGCGTCGCCGACGGTTCGGCCGTCACCGCCTATGACGAAGAGGAAATTGCCCGCGGCGTCACCATGCAGAACGCCGTCGCCTTTGTCGAGTGGCAGGGCGTCAAAATCAATCTTGTAGATACGCCCGGCTTCCACATGTTCTCGCACGAGGCCCGCGCCGCGCTGCTGCCGGTTGAAGCCGCCGTCGTGCTCGTCAATGCACAGAACGGCGTTGAATCCGTCACCGAGCGTGTTTGGCGGTACGCCGAAGAGGCCAATGTTCCGCGCGTCGTGGTCGTCAACCAGATGGACCATCCCAAGGCCGGCGGCGGCGGCGGATTGAGCGCGCTCATCGACGACCTGGTGGACCGCTGGGGCCGCAACTGCGTGCCCGTGCAACTGCCCATCTCCGACGCGCAGGGATTTCACGGCGTCGTCGACCTGGTGACCATGGAGGCTTTCACCTATACGCCCGGCGGCGATGGCCGCGGCAAAGTTTCGCATGAAATCCCCGCCTCGCTGGCCGCCGAGGCCAAGGCCCGCCATGAAGCCCTTGTTGAGCTGGTGGCCGAGGGCAAAGACGAGTTGATGGAAGAGTACTTTGAGAAGGGCACCATCCCAGAGGAACACCTGATCGCCGCGCTGCATGAGGCCATTCGCGAAGACCGCATCTTCCCCGTGCTGTTCTCGAGCGGCCTGGCGAACATGGCGCTCGATCACCTGCTGGACTTCATCAAGGTGTACACGCCCTCACCCGTTGAGCGCGCTCCCTTCAGCGTGCGGCTGCCGGCCCTGGTTGCCGTCGCCGGCTCGGATGCCGGAGATACCGGCGACGCCGCGCTTTCCCTGCGCAAAGTGACCGACAGCGAGCCCGCGGCGATGGTGGTTTTCAAGACCATGACCGACCCCTTCTCCGGCCGCATTACCTTCTTCAAAGTCATCAGCGGCATCATCAAGAACGACGTCACGGTAGAGAATTACACCCGTCGCTCTCAGGAGCGGCTGAGCCATCTTTCCATCATGCAGGGGCGCAAGGCCGTTGAAGTGGCGGAGCTGCACGCCGGCGACCTGGGCGCCGTGGCCAAGCTGCGCGACACCCTCACCGGCGACATGCTCGGCCAGAAAGGCGCCGAGATTGCCGTCGATCTTGTCGAGTTCCCTGAGCCGGCCATGACCTACGCCATTGAACCCAAGAGCCGCGCCGACGAGGACAAGCTTGCCCCGGCCATTCACAAGCTCATGGAAGAGGATCGGCTGATTCGCTTCTATCGCGACCCCATGACCAACGAGTTCCTCATTGCGGGCGCGGGCCAGCCGCACATTGAAACCATCGTGAGCCGCCTCAAGAAGCGCTATCACGCCGAGGTCACGCTCAAAGCGCCCAAGGTTCCCTATCGCGAAACCATCCGCGCCAAGGTCGAGGCGCCGGGACGCCACAAGAAGCAGACCGGTGGCCACGGCCAGTTCGGCGATTGCAAGATTCGCATGGAGCCCATGCCGCGCGGCGGCGGCTTCGAGTTCGCCAGCGAAGTCTTCGGCGGCGCAATCCCCCGCAACTTCATTCCCGCCATCGAGAAAGGTATCGTCGAGTCGGCCGCCCGCGGCTATCTCGCCGGCTACCCGGTCGTCGACTTCAGGGCTGTCGTCTACGACGGCAGTTATCACGACGTCGACTCCAACGAAATGTCTTTCAAGATGGCTGGCCGCATCGCCTTCCGCAAGGGCATGGAAACGGCCAAGCCCTGCCTCCTCGAACCCATCATGAAGGTGGAAATCGAAGCCCCCGACGAGTTCGCCGGTACCCTCATGGGCGACCTCAGCAGCCGCCGCGGCCGCGTCCAGGGCACGGACTCCAAGGGCCGGACAACCCTCATCAACGCGCAAGTCCCCATGGCCGAGATGTTGACTTATGGAACACTTCTAACGTCCATGACTCAAGGCAAAGGCAGCTACCGCATGGAGATGGACCACTACGACATCGTCCCGCAGTTGGTGGCGGAAAAGATCCTGGCCAACGCCAAGCGGCCTGTCGAGGAGGAAGAGGAGTGATTGAAGCAGTAAAGGAGTGAAGAAGTGAGCGAGTCAAGCTGGCGCTCGGCACCTGTGGTGCGGCAGACGCTCGCGGGAGGCTCGCACTTGCCTTAATCGCCGATAAGAGGTTGGAGGCGGGCGCAATTTCGGGAAAAGGCTGTGTTTCCGCGATTTCGCCCCGTCTAACTCATTTTTTCAACAAACTTGGAAGGGGATATCGCTTTCTGCATTCGGTTGGTGCATACGGGCCACCGAACTAAAACACAGACCTCATATCTTGATTGTGCGCCAAAGGATAGAAATAGACTGCAAAGTTGCCCGGTTTTTCTTTTCCGGCCGGGAATGTCTATTTTCGCGAAAACAGTGCGCCCCAGTTGACGATGACACGCGCCTGAAACTGGTACTCAGGCTTGACATTGAGATTCAACTGCGCCGTCTCGAGCTCGACCTGGCCGTTGCGGATCGGAATGATAAGGCCCTCCTCGGTGCCCGCGGCCTGCTGGCCAGCGGTGAGCTCATGCTGAAACCCCAGGAAGAGCGCTGTGCCTTTCGTGTTGAGGATGCGGTAGTAGTCGTATGCGTCGACAAAATCGGAGCGGGGATTGGCTGCCGAAACGCCGATGCCGCCGGTCCAGGTAAGGTTTGCGACGACCAGGTTATGTCCCCAGGAAAGCTGCGGTGCAGCGGTGAGCCCGGCGCGGCCACCGTCGGCTTCTCGCATGAGGACGGCACCGCGCGGGGCGAGAACGAGGGTGAAGATCCCTTTGGCTAAAACCTGCTGGCGAGCGACGAAATCGAAGCGATTGCCGAAGTGCGTAGTCCGGTCGCTGGCCGGGGATTCCGAATCGAGCATGTTGACCAGAACGGTGAAGTCAGTCTTGCTATTGAAGGGTGCAACCGTAATTACTGCAGGTACATACCGGCCATCGCTGACCGACTGAAAACCTAGCTCGGTTTCAAGGCATTTGGGGCAGATGGGCGGCGGACTGATGGTGAAATCGGTGCCGTAGTCGGAAACGGAGGCATTGAGCGGCTGGGGCGGAGGCTGCGAAGGGGATTGCGCGTAAGAGACCGCATAGCCTGCGGCAAGCAGCAATCCAAAAAGCGCGACGATCGAATTCCGGAGCGTCAAAAGATCAAGCCCAGACACGAGTCTATCGGATGGGGCTGTCTGACTGGCGGTTGCCAGGGCCTGTTCACACTACTGGGGTGGGTGGCCTCAGTAGTGTGAACAGGCCCTAGATGATCCAGCCGCCGCCAACCACTTCATCGCCGTCATAGAAAACCGCCGACTGGCCAGGCGTGACGGCGCGCTGGGGCTCGTCGAAGGTGGCGATGACTTCTTCCGGCTCCGCCGCCGGTGCAAGCGTCGCCCAGGCTGGCTCGTGACGATGGCGAATCTTGATCTTCACGCGCATGGGCCCGGTCAGCGCGGGGATGCTGATCCAGTTGAGGCGGCCTGCGCGCAGGTGGCTTGTGGCCAGCTCGGCGTCGGCGCCCACCATGACCCTGTGGCTGTCCGGGTGAATATTGAGAACGTAGAGTGGCGTGGGCGAGCTGACGCCCAGCCCCTTGCGCTGGCCGACGGTGAAGTTGAAGATGCCCTCGTGGCGGCCGATTATCTCACCATTGGAAGCGACCAGTTCCCCGGCAGTCTCCGGAACCCGCTCGCCCTGCTCCTCAAGGTAGGCGGTGATGAACTGCTTGTAGTCGCCGCCGGGGATGAAGCAGATCTCCTGCGAGTCGGGCTTTTCGGCCAGCGCCAAGCCCCTCTGTCGAGCGACCTCGCGCACCTCGGGCTTGGTCAGCTTTCCAAGCGGGAAGAGCGTGCGGGAAAGCTGCTCCTGGGTGAGGCCGAAGAGGAAGTAGGTCTGGTCCTTCGCCAAATCAGCAGGCCGCTTGAGTATCCAGCGCTGGCGGCCTGGGTCGTACTCGTTGATGGCATAGTGCCCGGTGGCGACGCGACCGGCGCCGATGGAGCGGGCAGTCTGGATGAGGGCGTCGAACTTGAGGTGGTTGTTGCAGAGAGAGCAGGGGATGGGCGTGCGGCCGTGCAGGTACTCGTCGACAAAGGGGCGGACGACGTCGGCTTCAAAGCGCTCCTGCTGGTTGACGACGTAGTAGGGGATGCCGAGATGCTCGGCCACGCGCCGGGCGTCGTACACATCATCCAAAGAGCAGCAGCGCCCGGCCTTGGGCGCATCAGGGATGCCGTGCTTGCCGGCCAGGCGGGTCTGGTCCCAAAGCTGGAGAGTGAGGCCGACGACGCTGTCACCCGTTTGCGCAAGCATAGCCGCAACCGTCGAGGAGTCAACCCCTCCGGACATGGCTACGGCGATGGTGGTGTTTTCAGGCATTGTTAGCAAGTCAGCAGGTCAGCAAGTCAGCGTCAACTCCGCTAACAACGCTAACTCCGCTCTTCTTCTTTCATCCCAGCGTTCCCGCCGCAACCGGCGAAAGCGCGCGCAAATGCTGTACAGCTTCGGGGAGCACTTGCAGCACGTAGTCCACATCCGCTTCTGTCACCGTTTTCAGCAGGCTGAAGCGCAGGCTGGCGCGGGCGCGGGTTTTGTTCACGCCCATGGCCATGAGCACGTGGCTGGGCTCGGTTGCGCCGGAGTGGCAGGCCGATCCGCCAGAGACGGAAACGCCCTTCAAATCCAGCGCGATCACCAGCGCCTCACCCTCCAGGTTGTCAAACCAGATATTCGTCGTGTTGGCCGCGCGGGGAACAGCCTTCTCTCCCTCAGCGGCAGTCCCGTTCAGCCCGGTCCCGGAGATCTTGAGGATCTCGGCCTCAAGGCGATCGCGCAGGACGGCAAGCCGATCGATGGTGCCATCTCCAAGCGAGTGCATGGCCAGCTCGGCGGCCTTACCCAGGCCCACGATACCGGGGACATTTTCAGTGCCGGCGCGCTGGCGGCGCTCATGGCTGCCGCCCACCAGCAGCGGCTCAACCGGGGTTCCGCGGCGGACAAACATGGCGCCGACGCCCTTGGGCCCATGCATCTTGTGGGCGCTGATGGAGAGCAGATGGCAGCCGAAGCGGCGCACGTCGAACCTGATCTTCCCAGCGCCTTGCACCGCATCGATGTGGAAGAAGATGCCGGTATCCGCGGCGATTTTGCCGATCTCGGCAACTGGTTGAATCACCCCGGTTTCGTTGTTGGCCAGCATCACGCTGATCAGCCGGGTGTGGGGGCGAATGGCGCGCAAAATGTCTGTCGGGTCGATGAGGCCGCTGGGCTGGGGCGCCACAAAGGTAGTCTCCACCCCGTGGTGCGCCATGCGGCTTGCCGCTTGCAGGATGGCCGAGTGCTCAATGGAGGTGGTGATGAAGTGGTCGCCAGGATGCAGCAGGCCAAAGATGGCGGTGTTGTCGCCCTCGGTGCCGCCGGAGTTGAAGACCACCTCGGCCGCGTGGCAGTTGAAGAACTCGGCCATGGTCTCGCGAGCCTGGTCGACGGCCTTGTGCGCCTGCTGGCCGTGCAGGTGAATCGAGGAGGCATTGCCGAAGTGCTCTGTCCAGTATGGACACATGGCCTCCACAACCTCCGGCAGCAGGGGGGTGGTGGCATTGGCATCCATATAGACTCTTCGCATCGGTCAGTCTCCTTTTCTTAAATTGTACGGGCAATTGAGATATTGCGCGCGGTTCCGAGGCTCAATGGAAGATTCACGGGGTTTTACTGTCGGGAATTGCGGCTGGAGTGGTAGAGTGCCTTCACGCGGTATACGCCGCGGGAGGAGAGATTCCATGAACCCATTTCCCCGTACCGGAGGCCTCATTTCCGGCCGCATTCTCGGTTGTTGTCTGCTCGCCGGTCTATTCACGCTCGCTGCATCCACGCTCGCCGTTGCCCAGGCCGCGGCGCCCGCCAAGCCCGCCGTCGGCACACCGATGTCCCCCTCGGCAACCTACGGAAAGCTGCTCAGCGGCATGGAGCAGGAGTTTGTCTCGGCCGCTGAAGCCATGCCGGAAGACAAATACAACTTCGCACCGCCCGTTTCGGCCGGCGAATTCAAAGGCGTGCGCACCTTTGGCGAACAGGTGAAGCACGTGGCCGAGGCGAACTACTTCTTCTTTGGCGGCCCGACGCTTTCAGAAGCCGATACCAAAGCGAAGAGCGATGCGATTGAAAAGCTGAAAACCAAAGCGGAGATTGTGAAGGCTCTCAAAGATTCCTTTGTGCTGGCCCACAGCTACGTCGACTCCATCACGCCGGAGAATGCCTTTGTCATGACTGCGAGCGGCACCCGCGCCGGCCTGGCGGCATTCGGCATTGCCCACTTCATGGATCACTACGGCCAGATGGTCGTCTACCTGCGCATGAACGGGATTGTTCCCCCGGCCAGCCGCAGCGGAATGTAATCGAGAGACTCTGGAAGTTTTAGGGACACGCGGGCCTTAGTTGTGTTCATCGCGACCGGCCCGCTTTGCTTTTTGGGGCAACTGAACCGCTCGCGGCCTTACGGCTTTCTTTGCGAGGCGATGAGGGCTTTGCACTCGTCGATGGTCCAGTCCGGCGTGGCGCCGGCGCGGCTGGCCACAAGAGCGCCCAGCGCATTGGCAAAGGTCGCGATCTCGGCCACCGGCCAGCCGAGCCCGTAACCATGCAGAAAAGCGGCCGCGAAAGAGTCGCCGGCCCCCACCGTATCTGCAATCGTTACTTTGAATCCATCGAAGCGCTCGAGGGCGTCGTCTTTGAAGATTGCGCAGCCCTGTCCGCCGAGAGTCACGCAGATGGTTTCAATGCCATACGTCTGCGACCAGCCCCGGCAGAACTGCTCCAGTGAGAACTCTTCGCCGGGGTGGGTCAGGTGAAACAGGATCTCCGCTTCGCTGTCGTTCAGCTTGAGAATCGCCGCCAGGCTGGAAAGGCGCTGAACCAGGGGAAGGCTCCAGTGGCCCTCGCGCAGATTCAGGTCATAGAAGCATTGCGCCGACGGAATCCGCTCACGAATGCGATGCAGAATCTCCTCGTTGCGGGACTGGGTCTGGGCAAGCGTTCCGAAGTAAAACCAGTCGGGATGAACCTCGGCGATCGCGGAGAGCTGCTCTTCATCCAGGCAAAACTGGTCAAACGCAGCGGGGCGCTTAATAAAGTAGCTGGCGTTTCCATGAGCATCGGTGGTCACCACGGCAGTTCCCGTGTCTTTGCCGGGAAGCACCTGCACAAAGGCGGTGGAGAGCCCCAGTGCCTTCATGGATTCGACTGCGCGGATGCCACGGGAGTCGTCGCCGACGGCGGTCACCAGCGCAACCTGGTTGCCGAGCCTCTGCGCCGCGGCGGAGAAGTTCAGCGGCGCTCCGCCCAGAATTTCGGCATGGTCAAAGACGTCCCAAAGTATTTCGCCAATCGCCAGAATCTGCACGATGTCTTCCTTCCCCAAGCCACAACATTGAACAGGCAGGACAGTGAACATTCTAGCCGCGTAATGTAAACTCAGGCGCTGAAACAGATACGCAAAAAATACCTGATCGAAAATAACTGTTCCAGGCGGGAGACGATGCGACCGAACCTAAACCTGATGAAGGCGACCCTCACCGGAGCGCTTGGCGGCCTGCTTTTTGGCTTTGACACCGTAGTCATCTCCGGGATCATCGACGCGGTGGTCAAACTGTACGGGCTGGATCCGTGGGGCAAGGGCTGGACAGTGGCCATTGCGCTGATCGGCACGGTGGTGGGCTCGTTTGCGGCGGGCTCTGTCGGTCAGAAGCTGGGCGGGCGCGAGACGCTGCGGCTAACCGCGGTGCTCTATGTGGTTTCGGCTATAGGCAGCGCGCTGGCGTGGAACTGGCCCTCGCTGATGTTCTTCCGCTTTCTGGGTGGCCTGGGCATCGGCGCCTCGAGCGTGCTCGGTCCCGTGTACATTGCGGAGCTGGCTCCCGCCAAGTGGCGCGGCCGGCTGGTGGGCGCTTTTCAGTTCAACGTGGTCTTCGGCATCCTGGTGGCCTACACCTCGAATTACCTGATCCGCCTTCTGCATCTGGGCGCGACGGAGTGGCGCTGGCAGGTGGGCGTGGCTGCGTTGCCGGCCCTCGGCTTCCTGGTGCTGCTCTTCGGCATTCCGCGCAGCCCGCGCTGGTCCGCATCCAGGAATCAGATCGACGAGGCTCTCGAAGTGCTCAAGCTGATGGGCGAGCCCGAGCCCGAGGCCGAACTGGCCGACATTCGCGCTGCGCTGGCAGAGGAGCACAGCTCAGCCCAGGAACCGGTCTTTCGCTGGAAGTACCGCTATCCACTGTTTCTGGCCATCAGCATCGGCGCATTCAACCAGTTGGCCGGAATCAACGCGATTCTCTACTACTTGAACGACATCTTTGCCGCGGCCGGATTCAGCCAGCTCAGCGGCGACCAGAAGGCCATCGCCATCGGCTTTACCAACCTGATCTTCACCATGGTCGGAATGAGCGTGATCGATAAGCTGGGCCGCAAGGTGCTGCTGCTGATTGGCGCGGCGGGCACGGCCAGTTGCCTGGCAGGCGTGGCCTGGATCTTCACGACGAACTCGCATCCGGGCGCGCTGGTCTGGCTGCTGATTACCTATATCGCCTTCTTTGCGCTCTCGCAGGGCGCGGTCATCTGGGTCTACATCGGCGAAGTCTTTCCCAACCACGTCCGCTCCAAGGGCCAGGGCGTCGGCAATGCCAGCCACTGGATCATGAACACCGCCATCGCGCTGACCTTCTCGGTAGTCGCCGCCAACATGGGCCGCGGCGCGCCGTTTGTGTTCTTCGCGGCGATGACGGTGTTGCAATTCGTGGTAGTGCTGTTGTTCTACCCCGAAACCAAGGGCCAGACCCTCGAGCAACTGCAGCGCCGGCTGGTGAAGGGCTGAGCAGGGAAGCGGGAATTCTTGAGCCGATCGGAGGCTCGTGCGCCGCAGAAGCAATCGGTCAAGGTATGACTATGTGCTATAGTTCATAGTGTCAGGTTGGCCATGCAAACCTACAAGTTGAAGTGGTTCGCTCGGTTTGCCCGACGCGAACAGATCGTGGACGCCAGCTTGAAGGAGGCGATTGCACGGGCCGAACTTGGCCTGATCGATGCCGATCTCGGTGGCGGCCTCATCAAGCAACGGGTTGCACAGCAGGGAAAGGGGCGGTCAGGCGGGTATCGCGTGATCGTGGCCTATCGGTCGAGGAAGCGGGCTGTGTTTCTCCTCGGCTTTGCCAAGAATGAGCAAGACAACATCGAGCCCGATGAATTGCAATCGCTACGAGAATTCGGAGAGAAGTGGCTTGCCGCAAGTTCGGCGATGATTCGTGAATCGATTGAAGATGGCGCACTTGTGGAGGTTGAGTATGACGAAAAAGAATAACCGTGTGGTGGAAATGATTCTGGAGACCGCCGGGGACATGCATCGCCTCGGTTTGCTTGATGACGAGGAATTCCAACAAATCACTGTTCGACACCTGGGTGCGCAAACGCTTCCAACAGCAGAGCCGATCAGCGCGAAGGAGATTCGCAGTTTGAGAGAACGCGCGAAATTGAGCCAGGCTGCATTTGCGCGCTATCTCAATCTCACCACGGGCTATATCTCGCAGTTGGAGCGCGGAGCCAAGCAGCCCAAAGGCCCCGCACTGGCCTTGCTCAACGTAATTCGCCGCAAGGGGTTTGAGGCGATAATGTAGCTGGAACGAATAACAACGCGCAAACGCAGAAACGCCCTGCTTCTTAAGCAGGGCGTTTCTGTTCGATATTATTGCCGGCGATCACCTAATCTCCCACACAGTCGCCCGTGCAGTACCATCGGCCCAGCGAGGCTTAACTTCCGTGTTCGGGATGGGAACGGGTGATCCCTCGCAGTATGGTCACCGGCAAATTGAGGCGTTTTCAAGGCGTTAGCCTTGAGCCGAAATCCTGAGCGCTATGCGCGAAGGACCTGCGGTTCACCTTTTTGCTTGAATGGCGCTTGGCGGGTGGTTGCCCGCAGCCGACCGCGGCGTCTACTTCCCGCTTCTGGGAGTTATCCCGGAAGCCCGTAGGAACGCGGCTGCAATCTGGCGCCAAAAACTTTGCACATCTAAAGCTGATAAAGCTATCGACTTACAAAACTTTTCGAACGAAATTGATTGGGTTACAAGGCTTGTTAGAAGAGCATCCGAGCATGTTACTGCGCGGAGTTAATTCTATGGACAAGCCGAACGGGCGATTAGTACTGGTAAGCTTCACGTGTTGCCACGCTTTCACACCCAGCCTATCAACCAGATGGTCTTTCTGGGCCCTTCAGGGAGATCTCATCTTGGGGCGTGCTTCCCGCTTATATGCATTCAGCGGTTATCACAACCGAACTTCGCTACCCAGCCGTGCCCTTGGCAGGACAACTGGAACACAAGAGGTTCGTCCATCCCGGTCCTCTCGTACTAAGGACAGCCCTCCTCAAATCTCCTACGCCCACAGCAGATAGGGACCGAACTGTCTCGCGACGTTCTGA
>Ga0302152_10000212_pt1 | contig 27369 bp, 26 predicted proteins | sample I_Bog_N2_1_FD_192434 | JGI IMG/M metagenome (GOLD analysis project Ga0302152, IMG submission 192434) | Peat permafrost microbial communities from Stordalen Mire near Abisko, Sweden - I_Bog_N2_1 | ecosystem: Environmental > Terrestrial > Soil > Wetlands > Peat | place: Sweden: Abisko, Stordalen...
AGGAAGGCGTGTGTTTTATGTATGTTTCAATGACAGATATGTTAAAACGAGCTAACGCTGGAAATTATGCAGTTATGGCAATTAATTGTTTTAATCTGGAGACAGCACGAAGCGTAATTCGAGCCGCCGAAAAAGAGCAGGCACCAATTATCATCAATATTTTTCAAGATCATTTGCTGTATCATTGTGACAGCCAGCTTATTACTCCGATTGTTAAGATATTAGCAAATCGAACCAATATTCAGGTTGCTTTGAATTTTGATCACGGGCAAGACGTTTTGTTTTTGAAAAAAGCAATTGATGATGGTTTTTCATCGGTTATGGTTGATGCTTCAAGGTTTGGTTTAGCGGGGAATATTGCGATGACAAAAGAAATCGTGGAGTATGCTCATCCAAAAGGTGTCAGCGTAGAAGGTGAAATCGGTTGTATCGGTGGTACGGAAGGTGAGAAATTTACTGAAAATTCTATGTATACGGACCCCGTTGAGGCAGTTCAATTTATAGAAAAAACGGGGGTGGATGCCCTGGCAATTTCAATTGGCTCTTCCCATGGAAATTATCCAGAAAACATGGTTCCTGAATTTGATTTTAATCGATTGAAAAATATAAAAAATTTAACGCAAATGCCATTGGTACTCCATGGCGGGTCAGGTTCAGGTGAAAAAAATATTATCCAGGCAGTCAAGTGTGGCATTAACAAGATAAATGTCGGTTGTGATTTTATGAATGCGAATGTTCATGCATTAAAAGATAAACTGCAACAAAATCCAGACATAAATTATTACGATTTGGTCGATCATGTTGAAAAAGAGAGCATGGAGATTATAAGACATTATATTCAGTTATCAGGCTCAAGTAATCAAAATTAAAGGGGATAAAAAATATGTTAATGAATATGAAAGATTTACTCGTAGTGGCACAAAAAAACAAGTTTGCTGTACCTGCATTCAATACGAGCAGTAGTATGATTTTGAAGGGTGTTATGGAAGGCTGTCGAGAAAAAAAATCACCAGTAATTATTGCAATTCATCCCGATGAATTATCTTTTTTGGAAGATAGTTTTATAGCGACAGTACGGGAAGAAATCATGAACAGCAATATACCTGGTGTCATCCATTTGGATCACGGCGGTACGTTTGCTCAGGTGATGCGAGCGATTCACTGTGGTTTTACCTCCGTAATGATTGATGCTTCGTTACTATCTTTCGAAGAAAATATTGCCATCACGAAGAAAGTTATTGAAGCGGCACATCCGGTGAATGTTTCCGTTGAAGCAGAACTGGGAACGATAGGAACAACAGGGAATGGTGGGGGTGAAGCAGGGACCGAACAAATTATTTATACGCAGCCAGATACCGTAAAAGAATTTGTGGAAAGAACCGGCGTGGATACGTTGGCGATTGCTATTGGTACATCACATGGGATTTATCCCAAAAACATGAAACCAAAATTGAAACTTGATTTATTGAAAGAAATCAGAGGGATTGTTGATATCCCACTTGTATTGCATGGTGGCTCTTCTAATACGGATAGCGAAATTGCCGAAGCGGTGCGGTTAGGAATATCTAAAATCAATATATCAAGTGATATCAAAGATGCGTTTTATAAAAAATGTCGTGAACTATTACAAGATCCGGATATTCGTGAACCGAATGCAATTTATCCACCTTGTATTGAAGCAATGAAAGAAGTTATTTATGCTAAACTTGAATTGTTTAATGACATTGATAAAGTGAAATATTATAAATAATTCAGAGGATGTTTCATTCTTAGTAAAATTCTAAATCAATAAAAATTACTCATATTTTTATAATGTGAGTAATTTTTTTGTTTCGGGATTGTGATAGCACATTTAATGGATTTGTAAACAATATCATCTTATCGATATTCATTATTTATAGATTAATATTATCTTGACAAAAAGGATAATATTGTTTATTGTTAAGTTAAAGGAAAACAACATATTTAAAAAGAAGATATGTAATGAATTTTCATACGTTTGTAATATAATGCAATGAATGCAAGGTTGATTTTTAAATAAAATAAAGGTTTTGTTTATTTAGTAGTTCTTGTATAAGTTGATGCAAGGACTTTTTTTGTAGAATATTTATAGAATATATGTCAGGGGATGATCTTTTATGGATCAAGCACAAATAAAAAAATCAAGCTGGGTAGGTTATGGCATTGCGGTGTTATTGTTGCATATCATAGCACTTGGCTGCTTATTATCTGCCAATGCGGAAAGTGGAGCAATTTTAGGTCTTGGCTTTTTAGCATATACGCTGGGGTTGCGGCATGCATTTGATGCAGACCATATTGCTGCAATTGATAATACAGTACGAAAATTGCTACAACAAGAGAAAAACCCTATGGGAGTTGGATTTTATTTTTCATTGGGACATTCTACCGTTGTAATTTTGATGGCAATGGGAACAGCTTTTGCGGCTCAATGGGCAACTACGGTAGTTCCCGAGTTTAAAGATGTTGGGAGTCTTATTAGCACAAGCGTATCCGGTTTGTTTCTGATTTTAATTGGTTTACTAAATTTGGTTGTTTTGCTTGATATTTTTAAAATTTTCAAAGATATGCGTCAGGATTCCTATAATGAAGAACAATTGGAAGATTCTTTGCAAAATAGAGGATTTATGTCACGTTTTTTGAAACCATTGTTTAAATTTGTTAATAAAAGCTGGCATGTATATCCAATTGGCTTTTTGTTTGGGTTTGGCTTTGATACGGCTAGTGAAGTTGCGCTGCTTGCAATATCGGCGGGAGCTGCCAATAGTGGAATTAGTTTTTTAGGTATCATGGCTCTGCCACTTTTGTTTACAGCAGGCATGAGTTTATTGGATACAAGTGATGGCATATTTATGACAACGGCTTACAAATGGGCATTTCGCACACCGCTGCGTAAGTTATATTATAATTTAACCATTACGAGTTTGTCAGTCATAGCAGCACTCTTTATTGGACTCATTGAATTAGCGCAAGTCATTACACCACGGTTAGGTTTGACGAATGGTTTCTGGCTTTGGCTGCAAAATTTAGATTTTGGCACACTGGGGTATATATTGGTTGGTTTGTTTGTCCTTACTTGGCTGGTTTCGTATAGTATTTGGAAATTCGGCAAAATTGAAGAACGCATGACTTCGCAGTAAAAGAAAATCTAAAAATAGCTATCTCGCATGAGATAGCTATTTTGGTGGATTTTCTTTATTTGTTTTGGCGTAAAGACGTAACGGTTTGACCACCGATACCCCAATTGTCGGTTTCAACTTCATCGATTACGACGACTGCCGTTTTGGGATTTTTACCGAGGACATCAACAAGTAGTTGCGTAGCACCCTTGATCAGTAGCGCTTTTTGCTCTGGCGTAGCGCCGTCTTTTGTTATTTTAATATTTATATAAGGCATTTCTATCACAAACCTTTCCTCTATATGATTTTATTGAAGCTTTGAAGATATTATATCACAAAACTTGCATATGGATAATCTTTTATTAATTAATATTTACTATCCATTATTTAGGGTTTATAATAATGGTAAATCAACGAAGAGAGAGAAGGCATTATGATGAAAAAAATAGTTTTTATCAGACATGGCGAAAGTATTTGGAATATGAAAAATTTGTTTACAGGCTGGACAGATGTTGATTTGAGTGATAAAGGAATCGCTGAAGCCAAGCAGGCGGGAACAATCTTAAAGCAAAATGAGTTTTCATTTGATATAGCGTATACATCTCTTTTGAAAAGAGCAATTAAAACGTTGCATAATGTTTTGGAAACAATGGATTTATTATGGGTGCCTGAATATAAAACATGGGTTCTCAATGAACGTCATTATGGGGGACTGCAAGGGCTTAATAAAGCTGAAACAGCTGAAAAATATGGAGATGCACAAGTGCAGATTTGGCGTCGCAGCTATGATGTAGAACCACCGAAATTGACGGATGAAGCGGCAAAAGTGCAGGCAAATGATCCCAAATATAAAGATCTGGCACCAACATTATTACCAACAACCGAAAACCTCAAAGAAACGGTGGCGAGGGTTGTACCTTTCTGGCAGGAAACAATTGTACCACAGCTTAAAGCAGATAAGAAAATTATTATTGCAGCGCATGGCAATAGCCTGCGAGCCTTGGTTAAATATATCGATCATGTCTCTGATGAAGAAATCGTGAAGCTTAATATTCCAACGGGAGTTCCACTGGTTTACGAATTTGATGATGATTTGAAACCATTAAAACATTATTACTTGGAACAATAATTTGGTCATATGGATAAGAGGAATAAAAGAAAACAGGAAAGCTGTTTTCTTTTATTCCTCTTGTTTAGTTGGAGACTGTTTCATATCACATTGTTTGTATTTACAAACTTGTTAAATGTGATTACAATAAAGATAATAAATAGAAAGAAAATTTCGTATACTTAAAAATTTGCAGGAGGTTGATTCGAATGGGAGTTTTTAAAAAAGATTTTTTATGGGGTGGGTCTGTTTCGGCAATGCAGACAGAAGGGGCTTGGGATGAAGATGGAAAAGGAAAATCAGTTTATGATATAAGAACAGAAGCAGCAGGTATATCAGATTGGAAGGTAGCGATTGATACGTATCATCGTTATGAAGAAGATAATGCTCTTTTAGCAGAATTAGGGTTTCATTGTTATCGATTTTCTATTTCGTGGTCGCGGATCTTTCCAGAGGGGAAAGGGACCATCAATGAACAAGGTTTGGCTTTTTATGATCGATTTATTGATGATTTGCTGGCACGTGAGATTGAACCGATGATTTGTTTGTACCATTTTGATATGCCGTTGAAACTGGCTGAAGAATATAATGGATTTTTATCGAGGGAAGTCGTGGATTATTTTACTGAATATGCAAAGGTTATAGTGGACCGTTATAAAGATAAAGTGAAATATTGGTTGACATTTAATGAGCAAAATATTTTTGGCATGGAACATGCCTTTAAGATCAGTGGGTGTCAATGTAAAGAAACTGAGCGGAAGTTATACCAGATCCAATATCATACTTTTTTAGCACATGCGAAAGTGGTTAATTATATTCATGCTGTGGCACCGGCGTGTAAAGTGGGCGGCATGATTGCCTATCAGCTTTTTTATCCGGCTACTTGTAAACCGGAGGATGTTTTTTTTGCTCATCAGGCAGATGAACGGTTTAATCAATTATATTGGGAAGTATTTACAAATGGGAAATATACGCAAAATATGCTGGCTTATTTTGCGGCAGAAAACTGTAAGCCTGAAATGGTTGAGGCTGATTTGGTTATTTTAGCAAAAAGTAAAAGTGATTTTTTATCCTTTAGTTATTATGCAAGCAAATGTATGAGTTTTGCTGCAGCTGATAAAAGTAAACCTTTTTTTAGGCAGGTTGAACAAGCGCATGTAGCTAATTCTTATTTGCCGGCGAATGCCTGGAACTGGGAGATTGATCCATTGGGTTTTCGCCTGATTTTGGATAAAACGTACCAACAGTATAAATTACCTTTGTTTCCAATCGAAAATGGTATTGGCTGGGATGAGGTCTGGGATGGAACGCAACCAATCGATGACTCGTATCGGATCGACTATCACCGCAGTCATATTCAAGCCATGCAACAAGCAATAGAGAGCGATGGAGTGGATGTTTTAGGCTATCTTACATGGGCACCCATCGATATTTTAAGTTCACAGGGTGAAATGAAAAAACGATATGGCTTTGTTTATGTAAATCGTGATGAACATGATTTGAAAGATTTAAGCCGCATCCCAAAACGAAGTTTTGCCTGGATGAAGAAAGTGGCAACATCAAATGGATTGGATTTAGAATAACCCGGAGTCAAACGATAAAGCGTGGAGGGGATATTCATGAAAGACGGATTTCTTGAACGGTTTAGTGTTTTTGCCCAAAAAATAGGCGCACAGATTCATTTGCGAAGTCTACGGGATTCTTTTGCTACGATTATGCCACTTTATATTTTGGCTGGGCTGGCGACATTACTCAATAATGTGTTTTTTACACCAGATGGTTTTTTAGCGAGTATCTTTTTAGCGGGTACGATTGAAAAATGGCGCTTGTGGGGTAATTTGATTACGAATGGGACGCTCAATATATCGGCTATTTTAGTGGCGGTGGCGTTAGCATATCATTTATCCAGCAATCGCCGCGTGAAAAATCTTATCGCACCAATCATTGTGGCTGTTTCCTGCTTGATTGTTTTACTACCGGCGCTGGATAGCGTGGTTGTGCCGGGGACAAAAGATACTTTAATGGTATCCAATGTGATTCTTTTTTCTAAGATTGGCACAATGGGAATGTTTGCCGGTATTTTTGTGGGGCTTTTTGCGACGGAGTTGTTTTTGAAGCTTTCAAAAAATAAAAGATTGCAAATCAATATCGGACAAGGGGTCCCACCTGCGGTTGGTCAGTCATTTAATATTATGATACCGGCATTTATCGTAATTGGGTTCTTTAGCTTCGTGTCGTTTATTTTGCAGGCATTTTTGGATACAAATTGCATTACCTTAATTAGTACCTTAATCCAAGAACCTTTAAAAGCAATCAATACAAGTTTGCCAGGTTATATTCTGATTTATAGTTTTGGTAATTTTTTCTTTACCATGGGGATACATCAAGCTGTAATTAATGGACCATTGCTTGACCCAATTTTGTTATCAAATATCAGTGAAAATATGATTGCCTATTCACAAGGAGCTCCCATACCAAACATCATTAATTATTCATTTCAAAGTGTGTATGGTTTGACTGGTGGGACCGGTAACACGATTGGTTTATTGATTGCGATCTTTCTGTTTAGTAAATATAAAGTATATCGTGATATTGGTAAATTGGCATTGGCACCGGGGTTGTTTAACATTAATGAACCAGTTATTTTTGGCATCCCGATTGTATTTAATATTTCGTTGATTATTCCTTTTGTTTTATCGCCAGCAATTTGTTTGATTATTGCGTACTTTGCTACAGCATGGGGCTTTATCAGTCCGTGTGTGGTTTTAATTCCCTGGACGACACCACCGATTTTATCGGCTTTTTTGGCAACAGGCGGTGACTGGCGTGCTGTTGTATTGCAAATTCTACTAATTAGCGGGACGGCTCTTTTTTATCTGCCATTTTTGAAAATGAGTGAACGAATCGTGGAAGCCGAAATGGAAGGAAAAGAGATCGGAAAATAATATGGTTTTAGGCAAGAGTAAAAGAAAGGATGATGGTGGTTATGATTCGAATTTTATTAGCTTGTAATGCGGGAATGAGTACGAGTTTATTAGTGAAAAAAATGCAAGAAGCAGCAACACAGCAACATATAGAAGCAGAAATATGGGCTGTGCCAGAGGCTGAATTGTTTGATGAATGGACACGGGCGGATTTTGTTTTGCTTGGACCGCAAATTGGCTATATGAAAGATGAAATTGAAGAGATTATTCAAGGGAAAATACCAGTGCAGGTTATCGATATGAAAGATTATGGACGGATGGATGGCACAAAAGTTTTGCTTACGGTTGTTGAACAGTTAGGAAGTGCATCATGACAGGGAGCGAACAAGATTTATTTGAAATTTTGAGTAATGTGGGAGCTGCTAAAAGTGAATACATGAAGGCAATACAATCTGTGAAAAAACAAAATTTTACCGAGGTAGAATCTTTATTTAAGACGGGAGATGGATATTTATTAGCTGCGCATAAGGTTCATACCAAAATGATTCAGGAAGAAGCGGGTGGCAGCGAACCGAAAATATCGTTGCTTTTAGTTCATGTTGAAGATCAGTTGATGGGGTGCGAATCAATTAAAATCATGGCAAAAGAATTTATTCATGTCTATGCACAATTACAAGATTTAAAGAAAGAACAGACACTAATATTAAATAAAATCACATAAAAATGATATAATAAAGATGCTCTAAGGGGTTGGAGCATCTTTATTATATAGGTGGGTTGTGACAATGAAAACACAAAATAGGAGTTATCGTGAAATTGCTGAAGTGATAAAAAAACGCATAGAAAATAATGAATATCCGACAAATGCTTTGATTCCAAAACAAGTGGATTTAGCGGAAGAATTTTCAGTGAGTCGTACCACCATTGCCAAAGCCTTGGATATTTTGATTTCCAGAGGCTTTTTATACACGCGGCGTGGTGCTGGTACTTTTGTGACGAAAAGCATGGTACTGTCTAAACAGGACTTTTATGTGCAGGACTACATAGGTTTAACGAATCAATTTCCTGACGATACAGTTACAAGCAAGATTATTTTGTTTGAAATTGTTTTTCCCGATGAAAAAGTCCAGAGTGCTTTAAATTTGAAAGCAGAGGCGCCTGTCTATAATATTATCCGTCTTAGATTATTGAATGGTCAAAATTATATGCTTGAACATACACGAATGCCAGTACATTTAATAAAAGGTCTGCATCTGGAAATTTTGCAAAAATCAATTTATAAATATATTAAAGAAACGCTGCAACTGACAATGAGTAGTGCTTGGCGCAAGATTTTTGCTGATAAACCGAATGAACAGGATAAAAAATATTTAGGCTGCACTGAAACAGATCCAGTGATGCGAGTCGAGCAAATCGTTTGTTTGACAGACGGTGAGCCATTTGAATATTCCATTACGACACGTAAATATGATCAGGGCAGTTTTATTGTGATTGATCAAAAAAGCCGGTGTTGATATTGGATCATATGGAGCATAAAAAAAGAGACTATTGCAAGATTTTATCTGTTTTGCAATAGTCTCTTAAGTATATGCAGCTTTTCATAGCATCTATTTACAAAAGTTACGCAAGCGTGATTTTGTTTATATAGAAATTATTTCTCAAATAGTTTTTTCCCTAAGGAAAAAGCCTGTCCAAGATCTTGTCCGATTGCATAGTATTTACGTTCTGGTGGGCTGAATGTAAATGGATTGATTTTGCTTAATACGGGCAGTCCATTATCTCCTAAGACTGCTTCATCGGCTTTGGCATCGATAATTTCACCGATGAATTGAGTGTGTAAACCCAAATCGATGGTATGTACAAGCTTACATTCTAACACCAAGGAAAATTCTTTGATATAAGGTGCATTGACCAGGTCACTTTTAACAGCTGTCAAACCAGTAGTGGCAAATTTGTCAAAGTTTTTTGCACTGGCAATTCCGACATAATCGGCAGCGGTTATTTGATCCACTGATGGAATGTTAATCGTAAAAGCTTTTTGGTTGATAATATTATTGTAAGAGGTACGAATTTTTTGTAAAGATACGGCTACGCATGGTGGTACGGAACAACAAATTCCGCCCCAGGCAGCCGTCATAATATTGGGTTTACCTTGGTCGTCATAGGTTCCGACAACCCAAACGGGTGTTGGTAGTGCAAAAGTGTCTGCTCCTAAAGATTTTTTCATCAAGTCACGTCCTTTTAACATTTTTTATATATATTTAGTTCAATTTCGGTTTGGGTGAGTAACGTCAATTTTGGGAAGATTGTTGTAAAATGTTTGGAAGCACTATGCGTATCAAGTGCTCTTTGATCTTGCCATTCTTCAATAAAGGTAAGTATCGTGGGATCTTTTATATCTTCACATAATGTATATGAAATATTTCCGGGTTCTTGCTGTGTTTGTGTGATTAAGTCAACAGCATATTGTTTAAATGTGGATAGGTCAGTTTCCTTTACGCGGCATTTTGCCACTATCTGGAGTGTGTTTATATTTTTATTACTAGCGGTTATGGAAATCACCTCCTTTCGTTGCGGCGGGGGGGATTTTGTCGTTCTTTTGTCTTTTGTAATAAATATAATAATCTAAATATCTAGAAAAACAGATATTTAGATTAAAAATATAACTGGAGCATTTTCCAGTATATTTTTTATAGATTATGTTTGATATAGGCAGCAAAATCTTGAATTGTTTTTTCATTGCGGCGATAATAGGTCCACTGTCCAATTCGTTTTGATTCTAAGAGTCCGGCATTTTGCATCATCAATAAATAACTGGACACGACAGATTGGGTCAAACCAGTTTTTTCTTGGATACGACCAACACAAATACCTCCGCCAAAGTGACTGTCATCCATCAAGCATCCCTGTGGTCCGAAATTTGTAGTTGGTTTTTTTAGTAATTCTAAAATTTGACGACGGCTTTCATTTGACAAGGCTTTAAATAATAACATAGTTTCCATTAGCTTATTATATCTAAATTTCTAGATATGTCAATGAGCATGCTGCCAGATCAATAAATGGATAAAGATTCTTTTCTATACCTCCTGTGACTAGGACTATTATCTTATTTTTATTTTTGGTATAAATATAAAAGGAATTACTAGATACAAACAGAACGAATAAATATAGAGATTTTGTTTATATTTTGTAAGTATTTAGGAGGAATGATCATAGCTTTTTTACTGATAAAACAATTTCAAGAGATACTATAAATATGGAGATGACAACTTACATGAAATCATTAAATCGCATTCTTATTTTATTTATTGGGTTATTATTTTTTAATACCGTGGTCAGTGCGCAGGCACCAAATTCCTTATATCAAGTTTCGACAATTAATGCTGTGCTGCAAGGTGTCTATGATGGACAGATGACTATGAAAGAGTTAAAACAGCATGGTAACTTTGGTATTGGTACATTTGAAGGCTTAGATGGAGAAATGATTGCCTTAGATGGGCAGTTCTATCAAGTTAAATCTACAGGGAGTGTAGTTTTAGTATCGGATCAAGTCAAAACACCTTTTGCCGACGTTATGGATTTTAAACCTGAGAAAACGGCAAAAATTCAGGATGTTTCAACCTTTAGTGAATTAGAACAGGCTTTGGATGGTATTATTCAAGATAAAAATTATATATATGCAATCCGTATAGATGGTGTGTTTACAGGAACAACGCGTAGTATTCCTGGTAAAACCAAACCGTATCCATCTTTAACCGATGCTGCTAAAACACAGTCTGTATTTGATATTCAAAATACAAAAGGTACGATTGTTGGTCTTTTTTGCCCGCAATATATTAGCGGAATCAACGTAACTGGATATCATCTGCATTTTATTTCGGATGATCGTAAAAGTGGTGGACACATATTAAGTGGTGGAATAAAAGCGGGGACTGTTAAAATTGAACGAATCACTGATTTTAGAATGATTTTACCGAATAGTGATGCTTTTCAGCAAGCGGTTTTAAATAAAGATTATAGTAAAGAACTTAATGGTGTTGAAAAATCAAAATAGTGTACAGTATTTTTGCATTATTTCTTAAATAGGGAGGATTTTGGATGAAGAGTCTGCGTATGCAGTTATTAGTGCCAATCATTAGTACGATTGCGATTATTTTACTTTGTGTAATGGCTATTTCGTATTGGAAGACATCAAGTATACTTCAGACAAATTTGGAAGAACGGTTTCAGATTCAAACACAAGAATTGGCCAATGCTTTTGATATCAGAATGCAGCGTGAAAAACTCGTTATGGATTCGTTTGGTAAACAGGGAACTTTTCAATTTTCGCAGTTACAGGCGGATCGTCAGTTGCAATTTTCTTTTTTGAAACGTATGCATGATGATTATTCGCAGTGGAATCCGGTTAGCTTTTTACCTGATTTATCAGGTAAAGATGTAGCGACTAGTGCTGGTAAATTGGTGGATGCATCAAGTTTAGCTTATGTAAAGCGAATTCCTGAAGGAAAGACTTTTATGGACAATCCGATTGTTTCGGTAACGACTGGCAAAACGATTGTCGTAGGCGTAGCACCGGTATCCGTCAATAACAAAGTCATTGGAGCGGTAGTTGGCGGGATTCCGCTTGAGGAATTCACCAAAGGCTTTAGTGAAACAAAAATTGGTCAGGCTGGGTATAGTATCTTAGCAGCTCCAGATGGTATGATTGTGAGTCATCCCAATTCGGAGCTTATTATGAAGAGCAACATTAAGGATTTGGGTAATGAACAATTATCCCAAGCGATAGAAACAATCAAACAAGGTAATAAAGGTTTTATGATCACACAGATTGATGGTGTTGAATCCATCGTGGCTTTTGTTCCGACGCAAGATAAATGGGGTGTCTTCACCGTTGCTCCAACCGCTCAGGAATTTGCTCCCGTACGACAACTTATGTGGTGGTTTTTAGCATTATTTTTGATCGGGCTGGCTTTGGCCGGACTTATTGTCAATTTGATTGCAAGCCGTATTGTACGTCCAATAAAGGAAATGGCACAATATGCCAGTGCCATCGCTCAAGGTGATTTAACGAAATCTACGCTTGAAACAGCGGATCATTCTCATTACGAGTCGAAAAATGAGGTTGGTGTTTTACATTCGGCTATGATTCAAATGAGAGAAAAATTATGGTCTTTGATTAGCCAAGTTAGTGATTCAGCAAGTCATACAGCAGCCTCCTCGTTGCAATTAAAAGAGAGTGCAAATCAGTCGGCGCAAAGTGCAACACAGGTTGCTGAAGCTGTAGTAAAAGTGGCCGCAGAAACAATGAATGGACAAAAAAGTATGGGTAAAGTACATTCAACGTTTGATGGTTTTATGAAAGAATTAAATACGATGAAGAGCAATACAGCAGATGTCAATAATTCGGCAAATCTTGCTGTGGAACGTACAGTTCAAGGGACTCAAACAGCACAGGCAGCTCGAATTCAGATGGAAAATATCAATACAAGTACGAAAAATGTCAGCGCAACGGTTGTTAAATTGTCAGAAGGAACTACGCAAATCAGTGAAATTGTCAATATGATTTCTGGAATTGCTGCCCAGACGAATTTATTGGCTTTAAATGCAGCCATTGAAGCGGCGCGGGCTGGTGAACAGGGACGTGGGTTTGCTGTAGTTGCTGATGAAGTTCGAAAACTGGCGGAACAGTCTCATAACTCGGCTAGCCAAATTATCAGCTTGATTGAAGAAATCAAAAAGTATGTAAGTGATGCTGTTTCAGCTGTCGACAAATCGTCGAACGATGTAGCGGCGGGAATGAAAAATGTAAATGAAGCCGAAATACATTTTTTGGAAATATCAGATTTAATAAAAAGTGTTCAGGAAAAAGCATCGCAGGTTTTGCTGCAAACGGATACGTTATCGAATAACGGTCATACTGTAGAAGATGCTTCGAATGAAATCAATCATTCCATGAATGAAACGGCAGCACATACCCAAACCGTTTCAGCGGCAACGGAAGAACAATCCGCAGCTATGCAGCAAATTGCCGCATCAAGTGATGATTTGGCACATGCAGCAACTGAGCTAAAAACGGTTTTGAATCAATTCCGCATTTAGTAAAAATATAATACTGAGAAAATACAAAAGAGACATGTATCCGTCTTAATGGCGGAGCATGTCTCTTTTGTGTTGATGCATTTCAAACTCAGTCTTCACAAACCTTATGTGGATTTAAAATGTTATTTGGGTCAAATACATGTTTGATGCCTTGCATCAGTCCGATAATTTCAGGCTGGATAGATTCATTGAGATAGGCTTTTTTCGCAAAACCAATGCCGTGTTCACCGGATACCTGACCGTCAAGTTCATGAGCTTTTGCATACATTTTTTTCATGGTCAGGCTTAAGCGTTCTTGCCAAATGATATCACTTAAATCATCTTTTAAGATATAAGCATGGAGATTACCATCGCCGGCATGTCCAAAACTTTTGATGCGCAATCCGATTTCTTTTTGTAGAGAATGTGTATATTCGACAAAATCATTGATCCGATTTCGTGGTACAACGATATCAACTTCATCCATATAGGTAGTTGATCCTTTGATTGCTTCTAAAAAAGCGCCCCTTGCTTTCCAGATAGACTCATTGCGTTCATCGGTGTCGGCAATTAATATATCAAGGGCACCTTGGTCAAGACAGATTTTAGCAACATTATCATAGGCGTTCTCAATTTCTTCCGTTGAATTTCCATCAAATTTCAATAATAAGTAAGCATCGGCTTGATTATCGGGGAATTTTTTGCCTAAATATTCTTCGGAATCCATAATGACTTCCCGTTCCATGAATTCAATTGCGGTTGGGATGGCTCTTGATTTAATAATGAGCGGTGCCGTGCCGATTGCTTGCGATAATGTTGGAAATGGTATGAGCAGACTGATTGTTTTTTTTGGCAGTGGAAGGAGTTTTAAAATAGCTTTGGTGACAATGCCGAGGGTTCCTTCTGAACCGACCATCAAATCCTTCATAGCATAACCTGAACTATTTTTTACGATTTTACCACCGAAATCAACGATTTCACCAGTTGGTAAAATCACTTCCAGACCGCGTACAAAATCCCGAGTTACTCCATATTTTACGGCACGCATGCCACCAGCATTCGTACTTATGTTACCACCTATCGTCGCCGATTTTTCACCTGGATCTGGTGGATAAAAAAGACCTTTTGGTTCAATATAGGCAGCAAGATCCATTAGCAAAACGCCTGGTTCTAATGTAAGTGTCAGATTTTCTTCATCTAATTCAAGAAAATGATTCATCAGAGTTGTATCAATCATAATGCCATGTTCAATTGCTACAGAAGCACCGACGAGTCCTGTTCCAGCACCACGGGGCGTCACCGCAATTTTTTTTTGATTGGCATACTTCAAGATTTGGGAAGCTTCTTTGGCAGAGCGGATTTTTACGACTACATCAGGATAGGATTCAGTACCACTGAGTTCATCATGACTAAATTCTTCATTGATTTGCGTGCCGTATAAAATACGTTCGTTATCGGCAGTTATTGATTCGAGAACTTTTAAATCAGCTTGGTCGATCCGTTTATATATCATGCCGAGACCCCCTTGGCAATTTTAATTTTTTCAATCAGTTTTGGAATAATCTCATAAATATCCCCAACGAGACCATAATTGGCAACTTGGAATATATTCGCTTTTGGATCTTTGTTAATGGACATAATCACATCAGAATGGTTCATTCCAGCCACAAATTGAACGGACCCAGATACGCCACAGGTAATGATGAGCTTTGGTCTAACCGTACGTCCACTGAGACCAACCTGATGTTTGGCATCAAGCCAACCGGCTTCCGTAATTGGACGAGTCGAAGCAACTTGTCCTCCTAAAAGGTCGGCAAGTTCTTGCAGCATTTCTAGATCAGCTTGCTTTTTGACACCACGACCAGCTACAATGAGCACTTCGGCCGAATCAATAAATTTTTCTTTTTCTTTGGGAACAACATTTAAGACTTGTACATTACAGTGTAATTTTTCTTCATTGATGAAGCAAGTAATAATTTCGCCGTGTTCGTCAGGCTGCCTTTTTGGTATATTCATTACCTTATAGCGAACCGTAGCGATTTGGGGACGGTGATTTGGCGTAAGAATCTGTGCCATGATATTGCCTCCGAAGGCAGGTCTAATTTGTACTAAATCGGTGTTTTCGCGCATTTCGAGTATGGTGCAATCGGCAGTTAATCCAGTGCCAAAGCGAGCTGCAATTCGTGGGGCTAGTTGCCTTCCAATTGTTGTTGCGCCGACTAAAATCGCTGTTGGCTTAATGTGATGGATGAAATCTTCAAATGCAGCGGTGTAGGCTTCAATTTTGAAATGTTCTAAACTAGGTGTATCATAGATATAGGCTTTATCAACGCCGTAATGTAAAAGTTCATGACTTTTGGTGGTGATGTTGCTGCCAATAAAAAGTGCATATACTGGTTGATTGATTTTCTTGGACAGTTCACGTGCTTTACCCAGTAATTCATAAGTAACGGGGTGGATTACACCATCGACATGATCCACGTATACAGCAATGCCCTGCCACTGTGTTTTATCTATTTTTTGTAGCGTATCTGCCGTATATTCAATGGCACCTGATGGTCCTTTTTTTACGCAAATCTGACACATTTTGCAAGCGGCATTTATGTTTACTTGTCCATTCTGTTCTTCCAGTGCGCCAAAGGGGCAAAGTGCCAAAAGTTCTTTGATATTGTCAATTTTTTCTTGATGCACAATAAGTTTTGCCATACAGAAAACCTCCTGAATTTCAAATCAAAAAATTATTTATTCCATAAATTTTAGTTCTTTAATTTTCTCAAACATTTTATCAGTAAGAACGAGACTTGAATTTTGCCAAAGTTCGCGATTTTTTGCTATAGTAGGCGGGAAAATACGTTGTACTTGAGTTGGCGAACCGCTTAGACCATATTTTTTTTCATTTTGATCATCAAAATCGTGCAAAGAAAGTATTTGTATATTTTGTTTTTGTGAAGCTATTTTTTTGATATAGGATGGCAGTCTTGGTTGGAAAATATCTTTTTCAACGGTTAGAAGACAGGGGAAATTTACTTGTAAAGTCTCAATATGATGAGGCATATCCATTTCTACGATAATTGAGGTCTCATTTGCTGAAATGATTTTGGCGACATTGCAGACACTGGGGATTTTTAGGTATTCGGAAATTTCTGGACCGACCTGTGCCGTATCTCCGTCTGTCGTTTGTTTACCGCAGATAATCAAATCAAATTTCCCGAATTTTGTAATTCCTTGCGATAATGTATAACTTGTAGCTAAAACATCGGAACCGCCGAATTTTCGATCTGAGACTAAGGCACCATTATCTGCCCCCATCGAATATGCTTCGTAAATTATAGCTTGTGCCTGTGGGGGTCCCATACTGATGACACTGACGGTACCACCATATTTTTCTTTTAAGCGTAGGGCAGTTTCTAGGGCATAAAGATCATAAGGATTCATTTTGCTGTCAACACCGTTTCGGTTTAAAACACCGGTTATCGGATCAATTTTTACTTCATTGGTTCCGGGAACTTGTTTAATACAAACTAAAATTTCCATATGTATTCTCCTCCTGGGTTGATGTATTCGTTTAAGGCGTAAGTCAGTGTGTTTATAGATAAATAGAATTTATTCAAAATAATTTACGTATTTCGAATATTTATAACAAGATAAAACAATTGTAAACAATATAAAATTGGTCTCACCAATTTTATATTTCCAGTATAGTGCTTCTTGAAAACCCTGTCAATAACTAAATCGTACAAAAAAGTATGTGAATTATTTATTATATTTATAGTATGTGAATAATTTATCTTTCTGCCAATTTATTGAGTAAGTATCTATGTTGAACTAAAAACTATTGGTTTAAAACAGCCACAAGAGAATATTATGTTTTACAGTTTACAAAGTTACCCATTGTTTGTAAAATGAGTGAAGGTAAGATTTTTCTATAAAAATTGAGCTGATATTCGATGTAATTTTACATCAAGTATTGCTAGAAGGAGTGACACCATAATGAAGTTAATTAATTTTAAAATAGGTGAACAAATTCATTTAGGTATTAAAGTGGAGGCTGGGGTTATTGACGTCACAAGTTCCGCTCGTGATAATTTGATTGTCGCACCGACGACAATGGAACAAGTTATAGCAAGTGGGCAAGCAGGTTTGTCACAGTTAAAAGAATTGATGAAGCAGAAAGTTCGAATTCTTAACGAAGAGCAGATGCTTTATGCACCTTGCGTAGTCAAGCCAGAAAAAATTCTATGTGTGGGGCTGAATTATGTAAGCCATGCGGCTGAATCGAAAATAGATATTCCGACAGCTCCAGTATTATTTAGCAAATTCAATAATGCGTTAGCAGCTCATCAGCAAATAATTCCACTTCCTAAGTTGGCTGGGAAATTTGATTACGAAGCTGAACTTGTTATTATTATTGGCAAAGAAGCCGCAAATATTTCCAAAGAAGAAGCGCTATCTTATGTATTTGGATATACAACAGGAAACGATTTGAGTTCACGGGAACTGCAATTTCGTTCTGCTCAATGGCTATTAGGAAAAACATGCGATCATTTCGCCCCATTCGGTCCTTACCTAGTAACAGCCGATGCCTTAGATCCAAATAACCTCAATATTACATGTGAAGTAAATGGAGTGGTGCGTCAATCTGCTAATACGTGTGATATGATTTTTGATTGTGCAACGATAATCAGTTATGCATCGCAATATATGACATTGCAGCCAGGGGATGTTATTTTTACAGGGACACCAAGCGGTGTGATATTGGGGTATCCAGAAACAGAACAAAAATGGCTGAAGGCTGGTGATGAAATTAAAGTTTCGATTGAGCGTATTGGAACGTTACAAAATGTATTAGGTTAAATCGATAATGTGTATCAAAAAGAAGCGACGGAGTGTCGCTTCTTTTTTTGATCATAGACCGTGTACGCGGTGTCTTATGAAAATCTTTCTGAATTTTTGATTAAATTAAAGGGTTTTGGTTCTTATGTGGGAATATAATTTAGTAGTACAGAAAATTGATAATTGAAGGGAGTCTGGCTGTTATGGACTTACATGTAAGAATTACTGAGGGCTCGAATGATGATTTTATCAGGTTGGTTAGACTGTTAGATGAAGAATGTCTTGAAATGATTGGCAATGATAAAGCGCAGCATAAACAATTCAAGCAGGTCAAGGATGACAGCACAACTGTCGTTGTGGTCTATGATGGCATGACACCGATTGCTTGTGGAAGCTTTAGAAATTATAGTGATGATACCGTTGAAATGAAACGGGTCTTTGTCCGAAAAGTATATCGGAACAAAGGGTTAGCGTCGAAAGTGATGCATAATTTAGAGAAACTTGCTTTGGCGCAAGGACATGCCTATGCTATTTTAGAAACAAATGCGAAGATTCAAGCAACCGTTGACTTATATAAGCATCTACAGTATGATACAATACATAATTATGGACAATACGAAAAAGATATGAATTGCATTTGCATGAAAAAAATTTTGAAATGAAAATAAATTCGAAGTTTAGGGACGTTGAAATATAAAGATAGCAACTAAAGACAATTTGAAAATTTTTTGATTAGAAAAGCAAAGTTTGAACTAAATAAATCAGTAATGTTGTTGAGTTCAAATTAAATAATATTGAATTGAAAGTTTACAGGGGGTGTGATTTGATTGGAGGTACATGATATTGAGATAGCTGCTGCTGAATTTTGGCAGGATAGTCCATTGAATATAGCCAAAGAGCTGAACGATTTACAGATGTTCGAGAAACCTTTGATTGGAATTGGACAGGCAAACGATGTTTTATTTGAAACTTTAAAACGGGAAGATGTTGTGGGAAAGCAACATCTGTCACCAGCTCAATGGCTGCCTGATAGTCAATCCGTTATTTCTTATTTTTTGCCGTTTACAAAAGTAGTTCGGGAGTCAAATCGTTCGAATGGATTACCCTCGACAGAATGGTTATTTGGGCGGATTGAAGGTGAATTGTTTAATAAAGCATTATGTGCTTTTTTAGTTTCATGGTTTCAAACAAATGGCTATGAAGCATTATCACCTGTGACAGATCAACGGTTCCAAGTAATCAATCGCCGGAGTAACTGGTCGGAACGTCATGTTGCATATATTGCTGGACTGGGAACGGTAAGTTTGAGCTGTTCATTGATTACAAAAGCTGGCGCAGCAGGACGATTGGGTAGTGTCATTGTAAATGCGCCGATCAAACCAACTGTTCGGCAATATAATACAAAAGATGAATATTGCATCCATTGTGGAGCGTGCATTAGGCGCTGTCCGCCAGTGGCAATTGATCAGAATGGCAAAGATCATAAAGTCTGTTCTGAGTATTTAGATAGAGTCATGGACCGTTTTAAACCTAGATACGGTTGCGGAAAATGTCAGACAAAAGTTCCCTGCGAGGACCAAATTCCAAAAAAACTCGCAATCGTGTAAGTGGATAATTTTGCAGTAGGGCGAGCATAGATTTTCGAAGCTGAATAGGAATAAAAAAGCAGTGATCGCAAGATAATGTTTAAAAACGTAATCTTGCGATCGCTGCTTTTTGTATGCGTTTAAGAATGTGGCAGGGCATGTTCAAATTCATGGCTCGCTTTTTTATATACATTATGGTGTACCCAGAGTCCATTTATAAATAAAAGGATGCTGGTCATGAAAAATACATCACGAATTCCCAAATGGGCGGCGATTTGTCCGCCAAAAACTGAACCAAAAAACATCCCCAGAAACTGTGCTGTTTGGTTATAACTAAAAATCCGACCAGCAATGTCAGATGAAATACTTTGTTTTAGCATTGTATTGATAGATGGTAATAGGGCGCCGGTTGCAATGCCGACTAAAAAACGCAGTCCCATCAGCTGCCATTCATTGGATACAAAAGCCTGTGGAATAAATAAAAAACTGGCAGCAAATAGCGCAATTAAAATGACTTTATGGGCACCGACTTTATCCGCTAGCTTGCCAAGCTGCGGTGCAACCAACATGCTTGAAAGACCAGAGGAGGCAAATACAAGACCGGACATAAAAGCTAGATGAGTCGTATTCGGTGATAAAGTGCTGATGTAAATGGTGATGACTGGTTCAATCGAAAATAATGCCAATTGTAAGGTAAATGTAGTAATAAACATGGCGAAAATAAGCTGTTTATCTGGTAGCGTGCGGCAGATTTCACGAAAACTTAACAATGGTTTTGTGGTGCGAGTAAACTTTTCTTGAACAAAAAAGAACGTGAGGAGAAAAGCAATCAATAAGAGTGAACCCATCGATAAAAATACAGCCCGGAAGCCGAACATTTCTACTAAGTACCCACCGATTAACGGTCCTAATAAGGTGCCCCCTACTGCTCCGGTTGAAAGTGTCCCCAATGCCCAACCAGCTTTTTCTTTGGAAGCCTGTGTAGCAATTAACGTGATGGCTCCTGAATTAAAACCGGAAATGGTGCCCATCAACATTCTAAGACCAACAAGCTGATAAACACTTTGAACAAATCCCATAGAAGCTAGAACAATTGACATGCCAAAGCTGGCTCGGAGCAGCATGGGTTTACGACCATATTTATCAGCAATTTTCCCCCAAAAAGGTGAAAAGATCGAGGCAATTAAAGTGGTACTGCCAAAAGCAATGCCGGACCACATTTCAATATCGGCTAAGTTATGCATACCCAGTTTATCAATATATAAAGGTAATACAGGTGCGATTTGACTTAAAGCAGCTGAGGTAGCAAATGAACCAAGCCAACAGATCCATAAATTACGTTTCCAAATTTCCATCTAATTCACCTATTTCTTTGCTGGGGATGTGTGTTCAAGTATTTCAACGCCACTGATAAAGGTGTGGATCAGCTGTAAATAACTATCTTCGCGTCCGGCTGGTTTAGTGAACCAGCCGGACGCTTCGAGTGAAACAAATCCGTGCATAATACTTCGTAATCCGCGCACCGCATGGGTTAAGTCGTCATCGTGGAGATCATAATGAGATAAAACCGTTCGTAGGACGCTCATTAATTCCTTGGTTGCTGTTTTGAACCGAGGGCTTTCTTTATATATCCAGGCAGATGACATAATAGACTGATATTGTCCAGGATGATCGTGGGCAAACTGCCTGTAGACAATAGCAATTTCAAAAATGGCATCTTTTTTTGATTTTCCGATAGCGGCAGCTGCCAATTTTTCTTTTAACTGCATACTAGCGAAAATAACAAGTTCACAGCGTAAGGCATCTAAGCTTTCAATATGATTATATAATGAAGGTTTTTTTATACCGAAGCTTTCCGCAATGGTCGTCAATGTTACGGCATCAAAGCCTTTTTCATCGGCAATTGCCGCAGCAGTTTCAATGATACGCTGTATATTTAATTTTAAACGCATAGTTATTTAAGATCCTTTCTAAGGATTAATATATAATGTGTACTAATAAACTAACTGATTATATATTAAAACTAATGATATTAGTTGTCAAGTAGATGTGAATGGCTATAGATTTTTTATTTTGATATATGGTGAAATTTTCATGTTAGGGTAAAGCATGATATAATATAGTAGTATATTATATTATAAAGGTCGGATTTTATGTCATTAAAAAAGCGTTATCTTCTTTTTATTTGTGGTTTGTTTTTTATGTCACTAGGAATTTGCCTCATTCTGAAAAGTTCATTAGGGACATCTCCCATATCTAGCATTCCATATATCTTAAGTTTGCAGTATTCGTTATCTTTAGGTGAATTTACGTTTATTGTAAACATGGTGTTTTTACTTATACAGATTTTAATTTTACAGCAGAGGTTTCCTTATATTCAATTTTTACAAATTCCTATGACCATTGTTTTTAGTTGTTTCATTGATTTTGTTATGTTTTTATTAAGTGATTTTACACCAGAACTGTATTTTATGAAAATTTTTACCCTAACATTAGGCTGTTTCGCCTTAGCTATGGGAGTTGCTTTACAAATGATTGGCAATGTTGTTATGTTGGCGGGAGAAGGTTTGGTTTATGCATTTCTTACAAGGTGGAATCTTACGTTAGGGAGAACTAAGACTTTTTTTGATAGTAGTCTGGTTATTATTGCGGCAACAATGTCGTGGTTTTATTTTCAAGAAATTCGGGGTATTCGTGAAGGTACTTTAATTTCTGCGCTGGTTGTTGGTATGATTGCTCGTTTTTATATTAGTAAAATTAGTATCCTCGATGAGCATGGTCGGCTTATTTTTAGTTTATCAGTTCATAAAAAAACAAAATGCATAAAATAAATGGTATCAAAATAGACAGCTGCTAGAAACTTAGATAAAAGTTTCTAGCAGCTGTCTGTTTTGAGTTTAGTAGATGATTTTTATGACATATCTTTTTTATAATATAAATTTCGATATTCAGAGGGAGTCATATGCATATTTTTTTTGAATTGTTTGGCAAAATATGCATTATCTGTAAAACCAATTGTGGTGGCGATATTGTTGACTGGATCCGTTGTATTCGCAAGCAATTGCTTTGCTTTACTTAGGCGAATTGATAATAAAAGTTGGAGCGGGGTAATACCGTATTTTCGATTGACGCAGCGAATGATATGTGCTGGATGAAAGGCATATTTTTTGGCGATATCTTTTAGATGAAATGGTTCCTGATAATGGATAACAAGATATTCAAAAATTTCTTTACCGAGATCTTGATACGTGCTTTCTATAGTAGAATCGCAAATGAAAGTTAGAATGGTATAGAAAATTTGTTGATATTTAAGTTCAGAAATCGTTGATGTAATAATTTTAGTATTTTGATATCGGTCAATTTTAACCTGGGTTAGTCTGTACATATAATCTAAAAATTGGTTTTGTAATTCTTTATTTATTAAGCCATATTGAGGAATTGAAATTTGAAAATCATCAATTTCATAACATTTACCATGACAATATTCCTTGTTACCAGAATAAATAGTTGTGTCTGAATAATAGAAATCTCCAGTTGAGTAGAAATGAATCCAGTAGAAATTTGTTTCTACATCACAGTGTTTATAACCACGATGCAGCCTTTTGGGCGGTAAAATTAAAAATTGTCCAGGTAATACGGTAAAGTGTATTTTATTTTCTTCCATATACAATTTTCCACTTATGACATAAATCAGATCAAAGGTGTGATCAAGTGTACGACGGGAGTGAGTATCGCCTTCTCTAAAGGTAGCTACACCGCCAACAATTAAGTGAGGCAGCGGTGGACAGTTAAAAACAATATACATTTTGGTCCCTCCAGTTAGTTCATTTTGTTATACAAATTAGAATCTCTCAGACCTTGCGAAACAGCGTTTGCAAAATTTAGACTATTCAAATTAGTTTGTTATTGATGAATCGCAATATATAAATGTTAATTTTATTATATCAATTATGTCAATATAATTATAGATTATATTGATATTTTCCATTATGCAGTAACTTTTTATAGGGTATGATTTACATAGAACATGAATGCGGCATTATTTTTTAGATATGTATAACGAATGCTTTTTATAATTTGCAAAGTATTTTGAAAAATTCAAAAGAATAGCCGAGTATTCATTGCTGTCTAATTGATTTATTCTATATAAAATTTGAGTTAATAAGGGAGTGGCAATACCATGGCGGAGAAAAAAATTTCGTTTATTAAGGTTCCTCTAAGAGGCCGGTTGGGCTATGCTTTAACAGATGCTAGTGGGAATTTATTGTATTGTGTTATTGGTGCCTATTTGTTGTATTTTTTAACGGACGTATATGGTTTATCAATTGCCGTTACTGGAACATTATTATTGGCAACTAGACTGCTAGATGCCGTGGATGCACCTGTTTGGGGATTTATAGTAGATCATACAAAATCAAAATATGGTCAAAGCAGACCTTATTTTATGTGGTTAGCTATACCTTTTGCACTTTTTATGTGGTTAACGTTTACAACCCCGGGTTTTTCGGGAACGGCAAAAGTTGTTTACATAGCGGTGGTTTATATTTTGGCAGGGATTTTTTATACGGGAATTCAGACTGCAATTACTTCAGTGCTGCCTAATTTAACCAATGATCCAAACGAAAGAGTTATATTGAATACGTTTCGTATGGTGGGTGGTAATATGGGGGCTTTTGTAGCAACAGCTTTTACTTTACCATTAGTTGCTTTTTTCGGGAATGGCAATGATCAAAAAGGTTTTTCTTTGACTTTAGCTGCTTATGGAATCATCGCAATTGTTTTCTTTTTCATTGCATTTATGAATTTACGAGAAATTAACATCGAAAAAATAAAAAAAATTCCGATCAAACAAAGTATTTTGGCAATCAAAGGAAATTGGCCATGGATTCTGCTTGTAACCGCGAATTTGATTTTCTGGATCGCTTTAACGATTCGTCAGTCAACATTAGTTTATTATTTACAATATTTCATCGGCAATAAAGATTTAGTTCCGTTGGTGAATGGCTTGACTGTTTTGCAGATTGCTGGAATGGTGTCAATACCTTTTATGGTTAAATTCTCCAATAAATATGGAACAATGATCATTGGACTGGTCTTGGCAGCTTTAGGGCATGTGATTATGTTTTTTGCTGGTGATGTTGTTTCAGCATTAGCTGCTGGGTGGATTATTGCCTCAATAGGTTCCGGTATTGCTTGCTCGATGCCATTTGCTATGCTTTCGGATACCGTAGATTATGGTGAATGGAAAAACGGTATTCGGGCGAGTGGATTTTTAACGGCAATTGGCAGTGCATTTTGTATTAAGGCTGGTTCTGGTATTGGTGGTTTTATTCCAGCCATGGTTATGGATGCATTTGGTTATATACCAAACGTAATACAATCAGCGCAGTCTTTAATGGGTATTCAAATCGTTTTTATCTGGCTGCCGATTTTTATTTTTCTGTTAGGGATTATTCCAATGTGTTTTTATCGTAAATATGAAAAAAATGAAGCACAGGTTATTCGTGAGATTGCATAATAATCAAGAAGACATCGACAGATCGAGAGAGTTTGTATTTATAGAAACGGGTGAATAAAATGAGTTCTATGCATTTAAATCATGTAAAAATAACAGATCCATTTTGGTTGCATTATATGGATTTGATTCGTACTGAAATGATTCCTTATCAATGGTCGGTGCTAAATGACAAAGCAGATATTATCATTGAAAAAGAAAGAGATGCAGACTATATCCCCTCTGATAAAAGTCATGCAATTGAAAATTTCAAAATAGCTGCCGGACTTAAAAAAGGGCATCATTACGGAATGGTATTTCAAGATAGTGATGTTTATAAATGGCTGGAGGCTGTAGCGTATTCTTTGCAGCAAGTGCCTGACGATGCGTTGCAAAAAATTGCGGATAGCGTGATTGATTTATTGGCACAAGCACAAGAGGCGGATGGATATTTAAATTCTTATTTCACGATTGAAGATCCAAAACGCAGATTTAAAAGACTCTATCAAAGTCATGAACTTTATTGTGCTGGGCATTATATCGAAGCTGGTGTGGCATATTATAGTGCAACGAAAAGTCAAAAAGCTTTAGACATTGCTTGTAAATTGGCAGATTGTATTCGTGCTGCTTTTGGTGATGGAAAAGGGCAAATTCAAGGTTATGATGGGCATGAAGAAATTGAAATAGCATTGCTTCGTTTATATGAAGTGACAGATAACAAGAATTATTTAGAACTTAGTAAATTTTTCTTATATGAACGAGGCAAAAATCCAGATTTTTTCAAAGACCAAATCAAGGAAGATCCAAATAAAAAACCATTAATTGAGGGGATGGATCAATTTAAAGCCAGTTATTATCAGGTTCATAAACCCGTGTTAGAACAGGATACTGCAGAAGGACATGCTGTCCGGGTAACGTATTTGTGTACAGCGATGGCGAATCTGGCATATTTGAATCAGGATGAAAAAATGTTGGAAGCTTGTCATCGCCTATGGGATAATATAGTTCATAAACGTATGTATATTACAGGGGCTATCGGCTCTACTGTTATTGGAGAGGCTTTTACAGCGGATTATGATTTACCAAATGATACGATGTATGGTGAAACTTGCGCTTCCGTGGGAATGATTTTTTTTGCGGCGAATATGTTGAAAAATGAGTGCAAAGCGGAATATGCGGATGTGATGGAGCGTGAGTTATATAATATCGCGCTTAGCGGGATGGCGCTCGATGGAAAACATTTCTTTTATGTTAACCCATTAGAAGTTGTACCTGAATATAGCAAAAAAGATCCTGGTAAGAGTCATGTGAAATTGACTCGCCCAGCATGGTTTGGTTGTGCTTGCTGTCCGCCAAATCTGGCAAGATTATTGACATCACTAGATCGATATGCATATACAATTCACGATCAGAGTATTTACACCAATCTGTATTTGACGAATCAATCTAATATTGACATTGATGGGCAAAAAATAAGGATTGAGCAAATTACAAACTATCCATGGGAAGGAACGGTACAATTTTCAATCCAAACGAATCAGGCGGTACGTTTCTCTTTTGCTCTCCGTATTCCAAATTGGTCCAAGACATATTCGATTTTCATTAATGGGGAACGGTATACAGGAAAGATCATGAATGGTTATGTAAGCCTGGATCGCCAATGGAATGATGGTGATGCCATCGTGCTGGAATTGGATATGAAAATTCATTTATGGACAGCCAATCCCCATGTGAGGTCAGATTTAAATAAAGTTGCTGTGCAGCGAGGTCCCATTGTATATTGTGCTGAAGGTAGAGATAATGGTTCTGATTTGCAGCTTATTCATTTTACGGAGCGGACAAAATTCCAATACCAATTTGAAACAAATCAATTTAATGGTGTTGGCATCATCACGGCGAATGCAGAAAAATTGAAAATTGATTCACAGTGGGAACAAACACTTTATCGTGAAGCTGTAAAACAGGAGTTTTCTCCGATAACACTTACATTGATTCCATATTACTGCTGGGCGAACCGGGGCGAAAATGAAATGCTGATTTGGCTTCATAAGAAATAAAAATAGACCTAATTTTATAAGCAGCGTGACGTGACTTTTAAATAATATTAAATAACAACGCAAGTATCAGCCTCATTTTAAAATGGGGCTGATTTCTTTTTCTATAGATAAAGCAATAATTTATGGCTTGCATTTACTGGATTTTTTTTGCT
>Ga0302152_10000222_pt1 | contig 27011 bp, 19 predicted proteins | sample I_Bog_N2_1_FD_192434 | JGI IMG/M metagenome (GOLD analysis project Ga0302152, IMG submission 192434) | Peat permafrost microbial communities from Stordalen Mire near Abisko, Sweden - I_Bog_N2_1 | ecosystem: Environmental > Terrestrial > Soil > Wetlands > Peat | place: Sweden: Abisko, Stordalen...
ATGTCTTGGATCAGGCGCTGGCGCTCGACGCTGATCATTTGCCGCTGTTCAATCTCGCGCAATTGCAGGTAGCTTTGTTGCAGTTCGTCTTCGCGTTGCCGCAGCCGGCTTTGCAGGCTAGCGTTGAGTTGGCGCACGTTTTCATTGGCGGCGAGGTAGCGGTGGAAAATGATGTAGATAAAGATCAGAAACGCGCCAGTGTTGCTGTATGGACCAAGATAAATGCTTTCGATATCCAGATAGTTGTTTTGCAGCAGCCAGTCGTAGCCGCCCAGCAGCATGCCGACCAGCGCCCAGACGCTGAGCAATAAGCCATCGTTGGAATCTACCCGGCGCGATTGGTAGAGCCCGAAGCCGCCAATCGCCGATCCCATGCCAATCAACACTACATAGATCAGCGGCGCGAGCCCGTAGGCATTGAGTTGGGTCGAAAACCCAGGCAGGGTGGCGATGCCGATCGCCAGCGTCATGCCGCTGATGACGCGATTCAACCCGGGCAGCGGACGGCGGTGCAGGTAATTCAGAAACAGATGCATGATCAGCATCATCCAGCACAGCGAGTTGATGGTCAGCCAGCTGAACCAGGCGTCGGAGATCGGCAGCGGGTTGTCGCCGACGTGGTAGTGCAGGGTGCGCACAAACGCCGCCACCGAGAGATAGAAGAACAGCAGATATTCCCTCTCGCTGTATCGCCGGCACCAGACCAAAAACGAGAACAGTCCCAGCGCCAAAAACGCCGCGCTGCTGGTATAGGGCAGCTGCACTTGCAACAGGTCGCGCCAATGATAGCGCCAGCTCAAGTTATCGTTGTCTCCCAGCCAGACCGACGAAATGCCGCCGCCGGAGTCGCGTGGGCGCTCAATGCGCAGCAGCAGGGTGCGTGGCGCGACGGCATGGGCGCTTTGGTCGAGTGCGATCCACAGCGGAATGTTCCAGCCGTTCCATTGCACACTGGCGTGCGACTGATACAGCAGGCGCTGGTCGCCATACACCGCCAACTGACCATCGGTTTTCCAGCGCGGGATATACAGGTAGCGCGCTGAGTTGGCGGCCGGTAGTGGCGGCACCTGGATCCGGTACCAGGTCACCACGGTCGGCGGGCCTGTGCCGTTGTGGCTCTGGGCAAACGGAATCAGGTCGCGGGTGAGCGCGTGCGGCAGGGTGACGCTTTGCCAGGTACCGCGAAGCGTGGCTTGATCGATGCGATAGGGCGGTGGCGTATAGCCCTGGCCGGGGATAGTCAGCATTTGCGCCGTGGTCAGGCGTAGCGGTGCCCCCGCCCACGCGCTGGCGTGCCAGAAAATGCAACACAGCAGGGTGAGAAGCAGCAGGCGCGGGTGGGCGCGTTTACGCATCCAGTAAACCCAGCTTGCGCGCTTCGTAAATCGCTTCGGTTTTGGAGCGCACTTCGAGCTTTTTATACACCCGGCGCACAAAGGTCAGAATGGTGTGGCGCGATACCGCCATCAATCCGGCGATTTCATCCGAGGTAAAGCCCTTGGTGATGTATTCCAGTACTTCTTGTTCGCGCGGCGACAACGTCACTGGTGATTTTTCAAGGGCGGCGGGCGCGGGCGCCGTGTGTGGTTTGTCTTGCGCGCGAAAGCGCATCAGGATCTGCCGCGCGATCAGCGGGCTGATCGGGCTGCCGCCCTGATACAGGCTGCGAATTTCCGCCACGATGCTGGGCGCCGCGCTGTCCTTGAGCAAATAGCCGGCGGCGCCCGCCTCCAGCGATTGCATCACATGGTTTTCATCCCCCAGGGCGGTGCTGACCATCACGCCGCAGTTCGGCCACTGTATTTGCGCCGCGCGGATGATATCGATGCCCGAGCCGTCCGGCAGCCCCAAATCCACCAGCAGCACATCCGCCGGCGCGTGTTCTAGCGCGCGCAGGCCCTCGGCGCGCGTGCTGGCCACCGCGACCAGCAGCATGTCGGGCGCGGCTTGTATGGTTTCGCGCAGCGCGAGCTGGAAATCGGCATCGTCTTCAACCAGGGCCACGCGAATCGGGCCGCTGTTGGTTTGTTTATGCATGCGGTGCCTGGGTTGGGTGATTACTCATTGTGCTACATCAAAGCCTATTTTCCGTTTGTCATGTCCCTAGTTGTGGGGACATACAGCCTGACAGGCGATGCTTACCATGGATATGCACCATGCGCTGCGTAATGCTGGACGGTTCATCATACCGACCCATTGCCGCAGAAGTATGACGTATTTATCAATTATCTGGACTGCATATCGATGGCGAATCCATTGTTCCGCGAATCCGCGCTGCAAAATCTGTCCTCCCCCGAACAGCTCGACCAACTGATCAAGATCACGCCGCCACGCGCCTGGCTGGTGTTGACCACGCTGGGGTTTGTGCTGTGCGCGGGGGTGTTGTGGAGTGTGCTCGGTTCATTGCCCAGCACGCTCGCCGGGCAGGGCATCATTATTCGCGAAGGTGGAACCTACAATATTGTCGCTTCAGGCAATGGGGTGCTGACCGACTTCGCTCGCTTTAAACCCGGCCAGTTGGTGCGCAAGGGACAGGTGCTGGCCCATATCAGCCAACCGCTACTGGAACTGCAGCGCGATGGCGCGCGCGCCGAGGTGCGGCGTCTGGCGCTGGCGCCGACCACGCGCGCTAGCGACGCTTTGCTGAGCGCCCGTGCGCGCTTGGCTGAATTATCCGCCCAGTTGGACCTTGCCGGATCCGTGGTCAGTACGCATAACGGCGTAGTGGTCGAATTACTGGCGAGCGAGGGCGATGTGGTGGCAATCAATCAGCCGGTCTTGTCGGTGGAGCAGCCGGTGCGCGCGCTCCTGGCCATGATTTACCTCCCGCCGCAAAGCCAGGCCGAGCGCATCCGGCCCGGCATGACGGTGCAGCTTTCGCCTTCCACCGCCCCCAAAGAACGCTATGGCTATTTGTTGGGCAAGGTGATCTCGGTGTCCAAGTACCCGTCTACCGAGCAGGGCATGATGAATGTGTTTAACAACCAGGGGCTGGTGCGCGACTTGAGTCGCCAGGGGGCGCCAATTGCCGTGCAGGTCGCGTTGCTTGCGGATAAGAACACCCAGAGCGGCTATCGCTGGTCTTCCGGCGCCGCCAGCGAGTTGCCGCTTGCCAGTGGCACGCTGACCGGAGCTTCTTTTACCCTTGAGGTGCAAAGACCGATCAGTCTGATGATTCCCCTATTCAGACAAACGGCGGGCCTGTGATGCGCGCGCTGGCGGGTCAACGCGTGCGCACCCCGACCGTACTGCAAATGGAGGCGGTGGAATGTGGCGCCGCCGCCTTGGGGATTGTGCTGGCGTTTCATGGCCAGCGCACTTCGCTGGAAGTGTTGCGTGCCGCCTGCGGTATTTCGCGCGACGGCAGCAAAGCCAGCAACGTGGTTAAGGCGGCGCGTACCTTCGGGCTGGCTGCCAGCGGCAAGCGGCTGGAAATCGAGAGTCTGAAACAACAAGTGTTTCCGGTAATCATCTTCTGGAACTTCAATCACTTTTTAGTGGTGGAAGGTTTCGGCAAGGACTGCGTCTATCTGAATGACCCCGCCGCGGGCCCACGCAAGGTGAGTGGGCGTGAGTTTGAAACCGCCTATACCGGCGTCACGCTGCTATTTGAACCCCATGCCGATTTTGTTCGCGATGGCAAAGCGCCTTCCTTGCTGAAAGAGCTTATCGGTCGGTTGGCCAGTGTTAAAAGCGCCTTTGGCTTTGTGTTTCTCGCCAGTCTGATGCTGGTGATTCCGGGCTTGCTGATTCCGCTGTTTTCGCAGGTGTTTGTCGATGATTATTTGATCGGGCGCTTAGACGGCTGGATCAAGCCATTGTTGTTGGGCATGGCGCTCACCGCGCTGATTCGCGGCATGCTGACCTGGTTGCAGCAAAAATATCTGTTGCGCCTGGAGATGCGTCTATCGATGGTCAGTTCCGCGGCCTTCTTCTGGCACGTGCTGCGCCTGCCGGTCGCTTTCTTTGCGCAACGTTACGCCGGCGATATCAGCCAGCGGGTTGAGTCCAATAACCGCATCGCCCAGTTGTTGTCGGGCGAGTTGGCGACCAACGCGGTCAATCTGATCACCCTGGTGTTCTATCTGGCGGTGATGTTGACCTACAGCTGGCAGTTGACGCTGGTGGGGGTGGTGCTGACCGCGCTCAATCTGGTGGCCCTTAAGCGCCTGATGCGATTGCGCACCGACGGCAATCTGCTGCTACTGCAAGATCGCGGCAAGCTGATGGCGACGGTGATCGGCGGGATTCAAACCATTGAAACCATTAAGGCCACCGGCGCGGAACATGATTTTTTCAGCCGCTGGTCGGGCTTCAAAGCCAAGGTGAATAACACCGAGCAGCGGCTGGAGTTCTATACCCGCTTGCTATCGGCGCTGCCGGGCTTGCTCAACGCGCTGATTACCGTGGCGATTCTCGGTCTGGGCGGCGCGCAGGTGATCAGCGGTGTGATGACGGTCGGTATGTTGGTGGCGTTTCAAAGTCTGATGACCAGCTTTACCACGCCGGTGGGCAATCTGATGGGGCTGGCCGGCAAATACCAGGAAGCCCAGGGCGATATGGCGCGCCTGGATGACGTGCTGCGTTATCCGCTGGACCCGAGCTTTACCCCTTCCATGGCGGCGCGGGCGGACATGGCATCGCCAACCGGCAAGCTGAACGGTCATTTGCAACTGCGCAATCTATGTTTTGGCTACAGCAGTCTGGAACCCGCCCTGATTGAAAACTTCAACCTGACGCTGGAGCCCGGCAAGCGGGTGGCGCTGGTCGGCGCTTCCGGCAGTGGTAAATCCACGGTGGCGCGTCTGGTGATGGGCTTGCATCAACCCTGGTCCGGCGAAGTGTTGCTGGATGGTCAGCCGCGCAGCCAGATCGACCGCGCGCTGTTGGCCGGGTCGCTGGCCGGGGTGGCGCAGGAGCCCTATCTGTTTGAGGGCACGGTGCGCGACAACCTGACGTTATGGGACAGCACACTGCCGCAGGCCGCGATGTTGCAGGCCACGCATGACGCGCGGATTCATGACGCAATTGCCGGTCGGCCGGAAGGCTATGACAGCAAAGTCGGCGAGGAGGGCGCGGGGTTCAGCGGCGGGCAAATGCAGCGGCTGGAGATTGCGCGCGCGTTGGCCGGCAACCCACGGATTCTGGTGCTCGACGAAGCCACCTCGGCACTGGATCCGATCACTGAAATGCAGATCGACGGCAACATCCGCGCGCGCGGTTGCGCCTGCCTGATTGTGGCGCACCGGTTGTCGACCGTGCGCGATGCCGACGAGATTATCGTGATGGCGCAAGGACAGATTGTCGAGCGCGGTACCCATGACCAATTGCTGGCCCTCAATGGCGCTTATCGCCAACTGATCAAGGCGGACTGAAATGACCCTGCCGTCGGTTTACCCCTCTATTCCCGCCACACCGGTGGCGCGCGCGCTGATCGACACCGATCATGCCGACGCCGCGCACAGCGCCAGCGCGCAAACCCTGGAACTAGATCGCGCCGCGCTGCAACTGCGTCGCGCGAGCGATCAGCGCAACTTCAGTCAGTCGCTCAACGCGCTGGCGGTGGTGCTGGATGAAGAACCCGCCCATGGCGCGCCCGATAGCGTTGCCGGCAGCGTGCTATCCGATGCGCTGGGACTGGTGCTGCGGGCGGGCGGAGTGGATCCGGTGTTTGAGCGCACCGACCCTGAGCTCGATGCCTTTGATACCTTGCGTCAATTGGCGCGGCAGGCCGGCGTCAGCATGCGTCGCGTTAAACTTGAAGGTCGCCACTGGTGGCGTGAAGACGCGGGACCCGTGCTGGCTACACTTAAAGACAGCGGCCGTCCAGTGGCGCTACTGCCGTTGGCTGGTGGCAGTGGTTACCTGCTCAAAGATCCGACCGCCGTGTCCGCTTTACCCGTGACGGTTGATCCGGCGGTGGCGACACAGTTGGCGGATGACGGTTATATGTTCTTCCGCAAGTTTCCGGCGCATGCCATTGGTTTGGGGGATTTGCTGCGCTTTGGCCTGGTCGGCACGCGGCGCGATACCGTCACCATGGTGATCTGCGGCATGCTGGCCGGGCTGCTGGCGCTGTTTGTTCCCTTTGCCAGCGGCGTGCTGGTGGACGAGGTGATTCCCCATGCGCAACGTGGCGAGTTGCTGCAACTGACTGTGCTGCTCGCCGCCGCCGCGCTCGGGGTCGCCGCCTTTCAGTTGGCGCGCTCGCTGGCCTTGCTGCGCCTCGAGGGACGTTTGGCGAATATGACCGAGGCGGCGGTGATCGACCGCCTGCTGAATCTACCCGCGACGTTTTTCCAGAAATATTCCGCCGGCGATCTGGCGCAGCGCGCCTTCTGCATTAACAGCATCCTGGCGCAGTTGAGCGCTACTACCCAGGCGGTGTTGCTCAACTGGTTGTTTGGCCTATTCAGTTTCTTTTACATGTTCATACTGAGCTGGCGCTTGGGATTGGTGGCCAGCGGCCTGGTGGCGCTGATTCTGGCGGTGACGGTCGGGGTCAATCTGTTGCGTCTGCGCATGGAGCGCCAGATGTATGCGCTGCAGGGCGCGATCTCTAGCCGGGTGCTGCAACTGTTCAACGGGATTCACAAGTTGCGCAGCGCCGCCGCCGAAGACCGCGCGTTTGTGCTGTGGGCGCGCACTTTTAGCCAGCAAAAGCAGTTGGGTTTGCGGGTACGCGGCTGGGGCAATGTACTGGAAGTGTTCAACGCTTCGTTTATTCTGCTGGCCTCGGCCATCTTGTACGCCGCGATCTCGGTGATGCAGCCGGATATCAGCACCGGCGTGTTTGTGGTGTTCAATACCGCGTTTATCCAGTTTCTGATCGCCACGCTGGCTCTGACCGGCGCGCTGACCGAATCGCTGAGCATTATTCCGCTGTATGAACGCGCCAAACCGATTCTGACCACCTTGCCCGAACAACGCCAGGCGCAGACCCATGCCACGCCCTTGCAAGGGGAAGTGGTGATCAACCGCGCCAGTTTCAGTTACACCACCGACGGTCCGCTGATTCTCGACGACGTGTCGATTCATGTGCGCCCGGGTGAGTTCGTCGCGCTGGTCGGGCCCTCGGGGTCCGGAAAGTCCACACTTTTCCGCGTATTGCTCGGGTTTGAAACCCTGCAATCGGGCGCGGTGTATTACGACAACCAGGATCTGGCGGGGCTGGACGCGGGTTCGGTGCGACGTCAGCTGGGGGTGGTGCTGCAAAACGGCAAGCTGATGCCGGGCGATATTCTTACCAATATCGTCGGCTCGTCGGCGCGCACCCTGGATGAAGCCTGGGAAGCTGCGCGCATGGCGGGTCTGGCCGCGGACATCGAGGCGATGCCGATGGGGATGTACACCGTGGTGGCTGAGGGCGCCAACACGATTTCCGGTGGGCAGCGCCAGCGGCTGATGATCGCCCGCGCCTTGGTCCATCGTCCGGCGGTGCTGCTGTTCGACGAGGCCACCAGCGCGCTGGATAACGCGACTCAGGCCATCGTGGCGCACAGCGTGCGCCAACTGGCCGCCACGCGGATTGTGATTGCCCACCGGCTGTCGACCATCATCGATGCCGATCGTATTTTCGTGATTGATGGCGGAAAAGTGGTGGAGAGCGGCCATTACCGCGAATTGATCGCTCAGGGCGGGCACTTTGCCGCGCTGGCGCAAAGGCAGCAGATATGAACCAGCCACTGGCCGTTCATGTTGACGCGCTGTCGGACGAGGTGTTGATTGCCGCCGTACTGGGGGGCGACACCGAGCGCTTTGCGCTGTTGGTGGTGCGTCATCAGGCGCGGGTGATGCGCTTCATTCTTAAGTATGAATACAACACGCACGATGCCCAGGACTTGGCGCAAGAAACCTTTCTGCAAGCGTTTCGCGGTCTGTCGAGCTTTCAGGCCCAGGCGCGGTTTTCGACCTGGATCACCGGCATTGCCTTCAACCTGCTGAAAAACCATATCAGTCGCAGCCCGACCAAGCGCTACGTGCACCTCGATATTGATGAGCCGGGCGCAAGCGAGAGCGGTGTCGCCTGCGACAATCCCGCCCGGACTTATGAGCGCAACCAGTTGCTGCTGGCGATGGAGCGGGCCATTGCAGCGCTGACACCTCACCTGCGCGATGCCCTGCTATTGGTGGCCAGCGAGGGGATGAGCTACGAAGAGGCCGCGGCCCGGCTGAAGTTGCCAATGGGCACGCTCAAAAGCCGACTGTGCCGGGCGCGCGTGCAACTGGCCGGCGCCCTGGGCGCATTCCGGGGGGATTGATGATGGATGGGCAAGTGAGTGTGACGCGCGATGGTTTGGCGCTACGGCCCGCAGACAGGGAAGTGTATGGCGTTTGATGAAACTGAAGTGGGTGATGTGTGCCAGCAGATGCTGCTGTCCATGAGCTGCGCTCTGGACGGCAGGCTGAACGCGCAGGAGCAGTCAGGCTTGTCCGACCATTTAGCGCAGTGCGCCACATGCCGCAAACACTCTCTGGAGTTGGGGGCTGTGGATCTGCTGTTGAGCGCCGTTGATCACCCGGCAGTGGGGCCGTTGGCGCCCGACCTGAATTTTGTGCGCCGGGTGATGACGCAGGTGCGTTTGGATGCGGCTCTGCCAGGCGGGGGGCGCGAATTCGCGCGGCGCGCGGCCAACGATGACCTAAGTGACACACAACTGGACGCGATGGTTGGTGGAACCGGTTCCAAGGATGCAGCCTTGCGTACCCTGATCGATGAGCTGCATCACTTGTTTAAGTCATTGGACTAAATAATTGAAACAAATATCGCACGCTGGTTACTTAATTAATCGAGAAGCAGTGCGCGCATGACCATTTTTAAATCAGTTATTTACCGAAGGTGAACTGAAAATAAATGATAAATAAATGAAACAAGTTTTTATTTTTAGTTACTTAACATTTGAAACGTATTCACTTCCTCGCGACTCGGGTGAACAACGGTAGTAGTAAAGAGCGCTTTGACAATAAAAGGATTGACCATGAGCCAAGCAGAACAAAGCAAGCAATTTCAGCAGATCATTTCAAAATGCTGGTCGGATGATAGCTTCAAGCAACAGTTACTGGCGGATCCCGCCGCCGCGCTCAAAGCAGCGGGTGTTAGTGTTCCCGCTGGTGTATCCGTCAAGGCGCTAGAAAATACGGACAAGCTGTTGCATCTACTCATCCCCGCTAAACCAACCGACTTGTCGGATGCCGACTTGGACAAGGTGGCTGGCGGTTATTATATCGGTATCGGTTTTTAGTCTTCTTGTTGGGTTAGATTCTAATAGAAGTTGTTGGCTGGATTTTGTTTGCCCGCCATGTCCTTCTGCCAACAGAACCGCCAGGTCTAGAGATCGCCCGCATGGGCTTTCTTTGGGCCGGCTCGCGGTATTTCGGTATTCTTCTGAAGAAATCATCCATATGCGTTTCAAACTATCCGCGCCAAAGCCGGGTGGCTTGGCGCCACACTGGGCTGGAGCAGAGTTTCAATATCCGCTTTTAAAATGGTGACAGCGGTCGCGCTATCGCCTTTTTCGAGATAATCCACTAATGCCAGGTGTAAATCCATCGTGGCTGAATGCTTTTTCTGGACAAAAAATATGGTTTGGATATTCAGAGCATCTTCAAGCAATTTATAAGCGTAGTGGTTGCCATAAATGGAGAAAAGCTTGAGGTGGAACTGGCAATTGAAATGCCAATGGGCGGTGAAGTCATTATCTGGGCAGTTGTTATATTCTTCGCACATGGATCTCAGTTCTTTGATCCATGATGCATCGATATAGGAAAAATAACTGGCCAAAAAAGACGATTCGAGCGTAGCGCGGAATTTAACTATTTCGGATAGTAACTGCCTACCAGGCTGAAGAATTCTATATCCCTTGCGCGGAACACTGGACAAAATATGGGTGCCGGTGAGCTGTGTCAGTGCCTCGCGAATTGGCGCGCGGCTCACATTGTATCTTTCCATCAAAAACTTCTCTGTCAACAAGGTATCCGCGGAATATAACCCATTGATGATGTCTGAAAACAAAGCGTCATAAACTTGATTTTTTAATGTAATAAGGCTTTTTTTATTCATCAAACGATTTCCTTAAGCCATATCGTCTCTGGCACAAATAGGGTCTGGGTCATGCTCTGTGGCGCACTCGCGGCGTTTCCTTCGGCTGTGTGTGACGCTGCCGCAAGTCCTCTGGATCCACGCTGCGCGAGGATGACTTCGGCGGAGGGGCTGTCAGCTTCTCGGGTTCCTCTGTCGTCATCCTCGCTCGCAGAGCGGGGATCCAGCGGCCCAGCGTGTGTTGCTGATCATACCAGATTTCAGAAATACTTCGACAGCTTGCCCGTCTGATCAAAAGCCAATCGTCCGACGCTGTTGGGGGCAGCGTCGGACGATTTTACTTGCACAGATTCAACTCAGAATACTAGCTGTTTTCCTGTTTTATCATCGCGGCGCGTTCGGAAGCGACGTCCGCTTTGTGGCCAATCAACTCCTTGTAAACCATAAAGCAGGCAAAGACAATGGCGGAATATCCGGCGAATGGAAACAAGATATTGACCAGTTTGTCGAAGGGCAAGATACCGCCAAACAGAATCGCAACCGCGGATAAACCAGTGGCGATCAGATTAAATTTCTTGGTTTTATCGGTGGCAAATTTCCGCACCGTCATCATCAGGAATGAAGCGACCGCCGAATAGATGCACAACACGATCAGCACACTGAAGATAAAGCCAAGAACCGGCGAGATGTGATTGGTAATCGCCAAGGTAGGAACTTGTTGGCCGACAATCAATTTGTAATAGACCAGTTCAGCGATGACCAGCATGATAATGGCAACGGTAAAGCCGGCGCAGCCGAGCAAGGCTGAAATTCTGGCCTCTTTCAGGCTCCCCGCGGAGGCCCCACAGGCGACCTGAAACGGAATGCTGACGATCAGCGCGAGAAAGGCATACAAGACTGCGGACCAGGCCCAATTGGAAGATGCAAATTTAAAGCCTAGTGTCGGCATCATGCGGTCTGCTTCGGCAAGTAACCCTGGCTGACCCATCAAGGTGGCAATCCCGGCGCAGCCGACGATGATCATAAATACAATTTTAACCGGTCCAATCACCCCGATGATATCGATCAGCTTTTCCACCCCTAATAATGCGGTGCCCAATGCCAGCAGACCAATCCCCCAAATGCCGACATAGGTCGGTATGCCGTAATACTGATGTATCGTCGCCCCGCCACCCGCCAGCATCACCACCATAATGCCGTAGATAAGTGCGACGCTATACCAGACATAGACTTGGCCGACGACTTTGCCGCAATAATATTCGAATACATCATAGGGGTTGGCGAATTGCTTTTTGTGGCCGATCCCGAACAAGAAATAGGTTAGACCACTCATGACCACCAGAAAAATTAATGCCGCGGCCAGTCCTTTTGATCCGCTGCTTGAGAAAAACTGTAAAATTTCCTGGCCGGTTGAAAACCCTGAGCCAATCCAATACGCCGACAGTGCTCCCGCCAGAAGCACGACCTTTTTTATGCTGACTGTTTCTTTTTCCATCTTTGCCACTCCTCATTTTTCACAGTTTTATCGGGAAGGTCTGAACAAGTCCCTCCTTGCCGAATAAATTTTCGTACAGTGCGATAAGCTTGAAACCACTATCTAAACTTTCAACCTCGTGGCCGGGAATGGGGATGCCGTTATTTGTTGTCAGCAATGCCGCGTATTGTTGATTGGCAGCAATGGCACTTATCTTACCCCGTGCTGGAAGAAAGTCTTTTTGAGATAATCTCCATGTAATAATGTGTTCTGTCATCCATGTGCTGAATAAGTCTTGCCGCCTTTCTCTATATAGGTATTCGAATTGCTATCGAAGGTTGGTGGTGAGCAACGCGAACCCCAACATTGCGCGCGTCCGCCAAAGTGCTTGTTGGGGTTCGCCGTCAACCTATTTGCCAATCATGATGTTGAGAATTTCAATATCAGTGGATTTCATGCCCATGCGTCCCATGCGGCCAATGTTCTGAATGGTCTTTTCATAATCCTTTTCCACCAGACCTTCGCCGAAGGGAAATACGCGGTCGCACTTGGCCATTTCATAGCCCATGATGCCGGCGTCGACCGCGCTGGAAATTTTGGCCGCGCAGGATGCCTTGGCGCCATCGCACACAATGCCGCCTACCGTGCCCAGCGTATTAATCAGCGTTTTTCCGATGACGTCATAACCGCCGCCTTCCAGGTAGGCAATCCCGCAGGCCGCGGCTGCGCCGGCGGAGACCGCGCCACAGTAAGCCGACAGGTTGCCTATATATTTCTTCTGATGGATGGACAGCAGATTGGTCAAGACCAGTGCCCGGTAAAGGGTTTCTTGATCTGTGCCCAACTCCTCGGCATATACGATCACCGGCATGGCGCAGGTAATGCCTTGATTGCCACTACCTGAATTAATCACGACCGGGAGGGAACAGCCATCCATGCGCGCATCCGAGCCCGCCGCCGCCGCCGCTCTTGCCCTGATCCGGACATCGTTGCCACCAAATTTCAACAGCGTGCGCCCCACTTGAGCGCCCGATTTATTGGCTAGCCCCTCGCGTGATATGGCGGAGTTATATTCAATCTGTAGTTCGATGGTTTTACGTACATGATCCAAATCAACAATATTGGCGAACTCAATAATATCTTTGATATTGAGTTTGGATTTATCTCCAGATGTTTGAATCGCTATCTCAGACTGTTCAAAAATAACCTGGCCGTTTTTTTCAATTCTGGAAACATTGTTGTGTTTGCCACTGACTTCCACTGCGGCGGTTTCGCCCCCGGCGGTGAGTTCGGCGCGGATAAACAGATTTTCCTCGCCTTCTTCCAACTCGCAGCGGCATATTCCCTGGCGGCACAGCTCGGTTGCCAGAATGATGTCTTGCGCTTGTATCTGGCTGATGACCTCAAGTTCCAAACTTGCCTTACCGGCAACCATACCGAGCAGCGCGGCTATTTCAACCCCTTTCTGCCCGGCGGAGTTGGGCACCACCACGCCTTTGACATTCTTGATAATATTGCCACTGCAGCGGATGACCATCTGCTCTGGCATCTGCCCGAGAATCTCGCGGGCTTTTGCCGCGGTGAATGCAATCGCAATCGGCTCGGTACAGCCCATGGCTGGAATCAGCTCTTCTTTTAATATGCTGAGATAGCTATCATATTTGGTCTTATCCATTAGGCGTGACTCCTTGGCGATTGCATAATCAGTTATCTATTTGAAAAAAGATAACTTGCAAGTTTTGCTACCTTGAGCAATGGTATCTCCCAATTGAAATTCGAAGCCCATGGCTTTGGCAATGTTTCTATCGCCATCCATTGCCATATCACATAATTTCTCACAGGTTGCATCATCAAATTTCAAATCCTGCCATGCCTTTAATAGCGGACAGTGATGAAATTCAAGATCCACGCGATTTGCGCTTTTGGCGGTGAATTCGACTTCAAATGTTTTGACGACATTTGGGGTCATGAAGGTTTCGACAAAGCAAGTCACGCTTTCTGGATTTTGGCAGTTAGCTTTAATTTCCGTGCCATGGACTTTGCCGGTTTCGGCGATGGCCGCGCGGATAATGGTTTCCGCCGCTTCTTCCATTCCGGCTTCTCGGGCCTTGGTGTAGGTCAAGCCAGTCCAGGTTGCTCGATGTCCGATACCGTCTCTCTGAAGATCTACTACGGGATCACCTTTAATACTGATTTTGTTATCAATCATTTCGTTTATCTCCCTCTTCAAATTTCAAATAAGACATGGTCAAGTCGTCTCCATGTCTGGTTAGCCGCTGGATAATAACTAGTATGACCACAGGTAGCTAAAAACCATGTTGTGATCATATCACTGCACTTTTTCTTGTCAACAGCATTCAAATCCTCAGTCAGAAGGCCGGTGGCAAAGACGCTGGATTTACATACGGCTATGCACCGCAGCAGTGAAATGGCTCAATGAATTAGATGCCGCGATCAGCGACGGAGAGGGATTTCCCGGCACGAGTTTGAGTGGTTGCGAGATCTCAAGCTTGGCGTCTGTCATGGGTTTCAGCGCAACGGCCACGATTTGGCTGAGTGCGGCGCCAGGGGGATCGGATTCGAAGGCCGGCCGATTGCAACCGTTTGGCGCACCGTTCCGGCTTAATTCAATAGTGTTGCTAAAACCACACTAGAAGAATGGGAAAGCGTGGGCGCTCAACAGCAATGGATACCTGCGCAGGGGCGTGATTTTGCTGACTGGTTATAAGCCAAGCATTATTTTTGTAATTGATTCATTACAAGTAAATATCTCGCTATAGTTGCGGCAACGTCAGCGCTGACAGAATTTGCGCTGATGTGATCCGAATCCAATATTAAAAATAAGAACCAATCGCGCTTAGTGTGGGGATTAGATTAAATGAAGATAGGAAATATCGGATTGCGCCAGAAGTTGACGTTGGCGGTTGCCGGATTTGTGGTGCTGACCGGGGCGGTGGTGTCGGGAGTGGACTTCACTTTGTCCGCGACCGATGTTGATCAAACCGCGCGGCAAGAGATTGCTTCGCTGGGCAAACTCTATAGTTCGCACCTGAGCAGCTGGTTTGACTCCAAGACCCGTATCCTGGATGCCTTTCCCGCCGAAGTCGACCCAGTTCAACTGCCCAAGCGCCTGGCCTATGCGCGAGATGCGGCGTCTTTTGACAATATTTTCATCGCTTACCCGGATGGCAAACAAGATAACGCCAACCATGTACTGTTACCGCCGGGGAATAACGATCCGCGTGTCTGGAACTGGTTTAAGCGCGCCTACGCCGAGCCGACCCACGCGTTTGTCGATATGCCTTCGGTGGCGGCCGCGACCGGCCAGGCGGTTTCATCGATGGCGCGCGCATTGACGCAAAACGGCAAGATTGTGGCGGTGCTGGGGGCCGATATGCAGATTTCGTCGATTGTCAGCGAGCTGCAATACGTTAGCGTGATGGGCAATGGCTATATGTTTGTGACCGATCAAAACGGCAAGATTTTTGCGCATAGCGATAAAAAGCTGCTGAACCAGCCTGCGTCCCAGCTGGGTTCGGGCCTGACTGGCGCCGCCTTGAGCGCGATGAGTAGTCAGCATGATTTCGTCACGCTGGATGTCAACGGCGCATCTAGTATGGTTAGTGCCTATGCGATTCCTCATACCGATTTTCTCTTGGTGATCGTCGCCGAGCGCGCCGCCTTGTTGCAGCCACTGTATGCCAAATTGGGCAAGACGCTGGTTGTGCTGGCGGTGATTTTGCTGTTGGTGTTGTTTGCTTGCCGGCGCTATATCGTGATGCAGTTTGCCGCCTTGCTGACTGTGCGGGATGCGATGCGTGAAATTTCACATGGCGAAGCTGATCTGACCCGGCGCATCGACGTCGATAGCCAAGACGAGGTGGGCGAGACGGCGCAGGCATTTAACGACTTTGTTGCCCGAGTCGCCACGCTGTTGCGCGATCTGCGCGACAACGCCGGTGTACTGACCCATGGGGTGGTCGAGGTCAATGGGCTCGTGGATCGTCTGGCGATCGATTCCAACCGCTTGTCGGATATTTCCAGCTCTAACGCGGCGTCGATTGAGCAGGTGACGGTCAGTGTATCGAATATCGCTTCGACCGCGCAGGAGACCGATGTGCTGGCCAAGGCGACCGGTGAATCTTCTCATTTGAGCGCTGGCGATATTGAGAACATCAGCGACAAGATGGCGCATACCAGCCGTTCGGTGACCGATCTGTCGCAAATGCTGGAGTCACTGGAACAACGCTCGCAGGAGATCACCAAGATTACCAATGTGATCAGCGCAATCGCCAGCCAAACCAATTTGCTGGCCTTGAACGCGGCGATCGAGGCGGCGCGCGCCGGTGAGCAGGGGCGTGGTTTTGCCGTGGTGGCGGATGAGGTGCGCAAATTGGCGGAACGCACCAGTCAGGCCACGGTGGAGATCTCGACGATGATCGAGAGTATCTTGGACGAGATCAATCGCGCGGTGACCAATATGCAGGGCACCATGGGCATGGTCGCCTCCAGCTCGGAACTGACCCAGAACGCGCGCAATCGGCTGGAAGAGATTGCGCAGTCGATGAACGGCATGATCGGGATGATCAGCTCGATTGCCCATGCGACCGACGAGCAGCGTCATGCGACGGCGTCGATGGCGCAGAGTACCGAGTCCATCAATCAGCAGATTGTTAAGTCAGGAGAGGATATGCAGGCGGCGCGCCAGGAGCTTTCGCGCTTGAATACGGTGGCGGCGCAGATCCAGGCGTCGTTTGATCGTTTCAGGTTGTGAGCTTGCTCACCGGTTGGTTGAGTCGTAAAGAACGCCCTTTCGGGCGTTTTTTTTTGCCGTGCACTTGCCTGACCTGGCTAGACTTTGGCCGCGGATTGCGGGATGAGATGGGCTTGGCTTGGCGCAAGACATTGATCGATGCGCAAGAAACCGCGCTCCCTGTTTATTTATGCCGGAGGTCATGTGGGTATCTCTCGAGGTTAATCCTTGGCCGGTAGTTCGTTGGGCGGCTCTGTCCGCCAGGATTTGACCGGTACAGTTTGCACAATTGATAGTAATTATCAATTGATTAAATATTTATATATAAACTGACTTCTCGGAGGGTCACTCCTATTGGCCAGTTAGGTTTCACTGAAATCTCATATTAAATATGTGTATAGCATATATTTATCTTTTTAATGGCGTTAAATAGATAGTAAATAAATTGAATATCCAAGAAATACCAAATTTATCATCGGTTTGATTCTTAGAGATCATTGTGTTGTGTTATCGATACACCGAAGCGGCTTATTGTGATGTTTAACTCAGGTGGGTTGCCTGTTTAGGCTATGGGGCATAACCCACATTATTTGATGATGGCGTGAGTCTAAGCCCCAATCCACTTGATTGAGATTCGACTACTGCGAAAAAATCGAACAAGTCAGGAAACATTGATGATCCATGGTTAGATATTTATGTCTTAAGAGACAGCATATTTATGTGTACTATCTGATAAACATGGAATCGAGCCTGGCACTGGCTGACGGAAAATAAACTAAAAAAAAAGGAAGTCGCAATGAGCACAATGACGCGTGTAAAAACACTTAGTTTGCATTCGGTTCAAGGGCGGATAGTGATTTCCGCCGGCGGGGCTCTGATTCTCAGTTCCGTGCTGCTGCTGGTGACCAATATTGGCTCGTCCATGATGACCCAGAACGTTGTTCGTTCGCGGATGGATGATCTTATTCGAGTGGAAACCTCGGAGAAGTTAGGTAATTTGGCATCGGCGCAGGCCGGTGCTATTCAGGCGCGATTTGATTTAGCGCTCGATGCGGCTAGAACGATGGCCCATACTTTTGCGCTGTCGAAAGGCGAAGTGCCCATGGGGCGTGGCCAGATCAATGCGATCTTGCATCAAGTGCTGATTAATAACCAAGAGTTCAATGGGACTTACTCTTGTTGGGAGCCTAATGCCATCGATGGCAAAGATGCCGCGAATGTTGGCGCTGGAAATGGGAATAACGCCAAGACGGGGAGATTTACCCCTTATTGGACACGTAGTGATAACGGCGCTGTGGCGGTGCAGCCCCTGGTCGAATACGACTCGGACGCGGTTCATCCCAATGGGGTTCCTAAGGGCGGCTGGTACATCGGTCCAAAGACGACGGGTAAAGAGAGCGTCTTGGGACCCTTGCCTTATATTGTTCAAGGGAAAAATGTTTTTCTGGCGACCATGTCGGTGCCCATCTTGGTCAATGGACACTTCATTGGTGTGGCGGGGGCTGATTATAATCTTGATTTTGTTCAAAAAATTAGTCAGGACACCAATAAATCCCTGTATGAAGGCAAAGGGAAACTTCTGATTGTTAGCGACCGGGGTCTGGTCGTTGCCGATAGCGCTAACCCTGATTTGATCGGCAAGTCTTTCGCTCCCGAGGTCGGAGAGCAGACGGCCGTCTCGCTTATGAGCGATATCCAAGCCGGGAACGCCAAAACTTGGGTTGATGATGCCTCTAAGGCCATGTACGCACTGGCCCCTATTCCTCTTGGTAAAACCGGAAAACCCTGGGCGGTTCTGATTCAGGTGCCGCAAGAAGTCGTGTTGGCGAATGTTAATCAGCTCGACCATGATGTGGCGGCTAGGTCCTTTTTTTCTTCGATGTTACAGGGCGCTTTTGGGTTGGGCGTGACCTTGCTGGCTAGTCTTTTCTTATGGAAAATTTCAGGAAGAATTGCCCGCCCGATCCGGGAGGCCGCTGATATTGCCCAGAATATTGAAAAAGGCATTCTCGATGCCAGGCTGTCCGTGCAGTCGAAAGATGAGGTTGGGACCTTGGCTTTGGCCTTGAATAGCATGGCGGATAGTTTGCAAGAGAAGGTCCAGCTCGCGGAGCAGATCAGTGAAGGTAATTTGTGCAGTAGTATCAGCTTGACCTCGCCTTCGGATCAATTGGGAAAATCATTGCAAAAGATGACCGAGAATCTGAACCGTTTAATCCGCGACTTGCAGAGCGGGGCGGCGACGATTGATAGCAACGCGAAGGATATGTCGACATTGAGTCGCGATTTGTCCGAAGGCGCGGGCAGCTCCGCCGCTTCGATTGAAGAAATCAGTACGGCCATGGCCGAGATCAGCTCGCAGACCAAGAGTAACGCCGATAATGCGGTGCGCGCGAAAGAGCTCTCGCAAATGTCGAGTGAGGCGGCTGTGACCGGCGCGCGCGATATGGATCAGATGATGGATGCGATGCAGCAGATTAAAGCGGCGGGCGACAATATCTCGGTAATCATCAAGACGATCAATGATATTACTGAGCAAACCAACTTATTGGCATTAAATGCCGCCATTGAGGCCGCGCGCGCTGGCGAGTCTGGTCGTGGATTTGCGGTGGTGGCGGACGAAGTGCGTACCTTGGCCATTCGCAGCGCGAATGCGGCGCGTCAAGTGACGGATCTGGTTCAAACCTCGGCGGTGAAAACTTCCGCTGGCGTGTTGGTGGCGGATAAGACGGCCGGCTCGCTCAAACAGATTGTGACGAGCGCGAAAGAATTGTCGGCACTGGTGGATGGCATCTCTCTCGCTTCGTCTGAGCAGGTGATCGGTATTGATGAAGTGACGCGCGGATTGACTCAGATCGATCAGGCGACTCAGTTGGTGAGCAAACATGCGGAAGATTGCGCATCCACGGCCGCCCAATTGACGACTCAATCCAAGGTGGTTCACGGTCTGATCAAGGATTATCGCGTGAAAGGGTGATGGTTCTAGCCAACTAGATCGCGCAATGCGTCCGGATAACATTGCAACCGCTACAGCTCATCCCCGGGGCTGTAGCAGCCAGGTTTCGGGGAGAGAAGCCGCCTCGTGATGGGCCGTCAAAACAATAGATTTTCAGCCAGATAATCCAGAAAACACTTCACCCTTGGCGCCAGTTGGCCCTGCTTGTAAAACACCGCCCAGATCGTTTGCGTATAGCCCCGCGTTTGCTCGGCGAGTAATGGCAGTAGCCTTCCTTCTTTAATGTCGCGATCCACCAGAAAGCCGGCCAGACAGGCGATTCCCGCTCCCGCCAGCGCCAGGTGACGCAGGGTTTCGCCATTCGACGCCGCCAGCGTGGGGGTGATGCGCATGCCGGATGGTCCTTGCTTGCCCAGCGGCCAGCGGTTGAGCGCCGCCGGGCTGGTGAAGCCCAGCAAGGTGTGTGCTTCCAGCGCCTCCGCATTGTCCGGACGGGTGTGGCTGAGCAAATAGCCGGGGGAGGCCACGATACGCAACGGGCTGGAACCCAGTCGGCGCGCGTTGAGCGATGAATCGACCAGATCACCCACGCGCAGGGCTACATCGGCGCGCTGCTCAATCAGATCAATGATGGTTTCTTCTCCGAACAGCTCCAGCCTGACGCGCGGATAACGCGCCATGAAGCCAGCCATCCACGGCGCAACCAGATGGTTCAGCACCGGCGTGGCGGCATTGACCCGCACGATGCCGGAGGGTTCGGCGCTGTGCGCGCTCATGGATTGCTCGACATCGGTCAGTTGCGCCAATACGTCGCGCGCCCGCAGCAGAAACCATTCGCCTTCCGCGGTCAATTGCATACGCCGGGTGGTGCGGGTGATCAGGCTAACGCCCAGCTGCTTCTCCAGCCGCGACAAAGTGCGGCTGATGCCGGATGGCGTGAGGCCCAATTGCTCCGCCGCGTGGGTGAACGAGCCCTGGTCGATAATGCTGACGAAGACCCGCAGGGTTTCGGTGCTGATCATTGTTGATTCCAAAGCAAAAGACTTGGTGATTTAAGGCTATTTTTACGCTTGGATCAATAAAACATAATGCTTGGACGTTAACTGTCCCGGAGATCTCCATGCCTTTAGCGTTATGGGCGCTGACGCTCAGTGCGTTTGCCATTGGCACCACCGAATTTGTGATTGTCGGGCTGATACCGACCATTGCCAATAATCTGCATGTCACCTTGCCTTCCGCCGGGCTGCTGGTCAGCCTGTATGCCCTGGGGGTTGCGGTTGGCGCGCCGGTTCTGACCGCGCTGACCAACCGCATGCCGCGCAAAACCCTGCTGTTGGCCCTGATGGTGTTGTTTACCCTGGGCAACCTGTTGGCGTGGCAAGCCCCTGGCTATCAGACGCTGATTATCGCCCGAGTGCTGACCGGACTTGCGCACGGCGTGTTTTTCTCGATCGGCTCGACCATTGCCACCAGCCTGGTTTCCAAGGAAAAAGGCGCCAGCGCGATTGCGCTGATGTTCTCCGGTTTGACCGTGGCCTTGGTCACCGGGGTGCCGCTGGGGACCTGGATTGGCCAGAACTTTGGCTGGCAGAGCACGTTTCTGGCGGTAGCGCTGCTCGGCGCGCTGGCTTTTGTCGGGAGTTTGTTGCTGGTGCCGAACACGATTGCCATGCCGCCGGCGACCAGCCTGGCCAGCCAGGTCGCGGTACTGCGCAAGCCGCGCCTGCTGTTGGTGTATGCCATGACGGCCCTGGGTTATGGCGGCACCTTTACCGCCTTTACCTTTTTGGCCCCGATTCTGGAGCGGGTCAGCGGCTATGCCCCTTCTAGCGTTGGCTTGATCATGCTGGTGTATGGGGTGTCGGTGGCGGTGGGGAATATCTGGGGCGGCAAGCTGGCGGACGCCAAAGGTCCGATCCGGGCGCTGCAGATTATTTTTGCCGGGCTGGCGCTGGTGTTGTTGGCGCTGACGTTCACCGCCGGCTCCAAAGTGGGAGTGGTGCTGACGGTGATGATCTGGGGGGCGTTTGCGTTTGGCAACGTGGCCGGATTGCAGATCTATGTGGTCCAGCGGGCGGAAACGGACACGCCACACGCCATCGACGTGGCGTCCGGTCTGAATATCGCGGCGTTCAACCTCGGGATTGCCGGCGGGGCATGGGCCGGCGGATACATTGTCGGCCCGCTGGGACTGCTGGCCACCCCATGGATCGGCGCCTTGATCGTGCTGGCGGCGTTGCTGCTGACGACTTGGGCGGGGTGGCTGGACCGCAATCTTGCGCTGGCCTAATTCCTTGGTCCTTGGATTGGAGAGTATTCAGCTCCAGTTTTAAGAGGGAAACAGGGAATCTCTCGGTTGATTATGGCTGCCACTGTTGATCGATTGAGCTTTGTAGGCATTGGCAACTTCAGCATTGATCTTAGTCGCCAGCTCTTGCGATTCGCGCATGAGCGCCTGTACTCGCTCAAGATTGTTTTGGTGCTGGATCCAAACCGAATTCCCAACAATGGCCGCAAAATCCATTTTTGTTGGAGCCTTGGCGCTCTCGTAAGCTTCCAGATATTTAATGCGTTGAGCGATGTCTTTTATGCCGCGCGAGGTTGGCGATAGCTTCGCGGTGCCAAGCATCCAGGACTTCCATTCCTGGTTGCCCTTGGATTGATTGCACTTTCCACAGGATGGCACGAGGTTGTGGATTTCCGAGATATACCCGGTTGGTTTCTTATCTTTGACGAGGGGGCGTAGATGATCCCATTCCGAAGCATCGTTGCCACAGTTTGCGCATTTCAGGGGGCCGGATGCCATTCCCAAGGTTTCCAAGGCCTGCTTTATTTCGACAGCGCTGGGGTAGACAACCGGAATGATCGAGTGGATGAAGGCATTCGTAATGCTCGAAGACCGTCCCGTGATTTTCATCGGCGTTGGCATTCGGAATAACGACATGTATTCCATATGGGGCATGTCAGCCGATGGGATCTTCATCGGTGAGCTCAACTTTGTAGCGGCGGTGATCGCATCAGCTTGCGCCCCACCATTTGTATTCGATACTTGGCAACGGGCGCTACTCATTTGTTACACCGAACGGGATATGCACTGATGGCACGACTCTAGCCGCTGTGGTGAGGTGCTTCGATTGGTCATCGAAGAAAATATGCGGCTTGAGGACTTCCAATACTCGACCTTTTTCTATCCCGCCAAGGAAAAACGCATCATTGGTCATTACTCCCCAACCTTTGAGAGTGTTCAATGCGCGTTCGTGCGAGGGGGCATTTCGGGCCGTGACCAGAGAGACACGTAAACGAATCCGGTATGAGGGATCCGCTCTGCGCTGAGCTTCTTCTTGTTTCTGGATTGCGGCAATTCGGACGAGAAATGTTTTCAGCGGGCCATCGCCAAGCGGGCGCATCTTGTTTTTCACTTCATGCGCGTGAAACCGGGCAACATCATTGGTTTTCTGCATGACCTGCTCGGCCTCATCATTGGCCAGTACGCCGTCAAAGTCGAAAGCAATTCGTATTCCCGTGTCACTGGGATCATCAATGATCGCCGAGTGCATGACATGCCCTGCGGGATATTCCGCGAGGATCGCGGCGCGAACATCTTCAGCATCTCCTGAGAGGAAAAGGGAGATGTTTAACGCAGGAATATAGTCATATGGTGATCGGCCCTGCATAAAAATGGCCCTGGTCATTGGTAATCCATGGTGGGCAATGGATTTCATGACTCGGAGCCCTGTGTCTGGATCATTCTTTGACAGCAGAATCACTTCAACCAGGGGTTTGTTTACCGGATCATCGCAGAGGTCATTTAGGCTGAGTAACCGCCGTATAAAAGAGAAGGCGATTCCCTTTTCTAGCGGCTCTTCCAAATGGGTCTCTTGATACTTCCTGTACTGCTCTTCGCCCTCTCGATGAAAAACAGCATCAGACTCATTTAAATCGAACACCGCGCTGGACGCCACGCCTACCACCAGCGGACTGTCAATATCGAAAGGCATTAACAACGACTCCTCTATACAAAAAATGACCTTCACGCTAGCGATGAAGGAGTATGCCATGAGCCGCGTGTTCACTGAATGACTCAGGGTTTGAACACCAGTTTATTCCTTGTTGCTGCTTTAGCGCAAAAGCATAAATTATAGCTTTGACGGATTACATTTGGCTCGGAAAAAATGGAGTCTCAGATGACGGCATTTCTGGCTAAGCGGAGGAATACATTTGCTGGTGTGTATGGCTGGAGTGCGCTTAGTTCGAGTTTTAAGGGTTGCGGGCAGGGCTGTCATCGCTCACTTAAACCCTCCAACGTTGCCTAGGTATAGCCGTAGGGCCACTGCCCTGACTGCACTGTGAGTGCCAGGTCCTTGTGCTAATCAATTTTGAGCAGTCAAGGCGAAATGCCAATCCTTTTTGAACGGGCCAGTGGGCCCTCGCCAGACCCCTAGCGGGAACACCGGCTCGTGTCACCTTCACGAACCGCCATGTTCGCCAACTAGCGCGCGCTAAGCGTTAGCGGGTCCGGGCCTCAAGTACTGACCGACGAATTTCCTACGTTCCCGCTGTTCCCGTCCGAAATCAATAGCAAGGCTAACGCGACCGGGTCAACGTGGGTGCTGTCGAGCAATTCATATAACAAATGACTGGTTTCGCTGTTGGCGTACTGCACTTGCTGGTGCAACGGCGCCAGCAGGCCGGACAGATGGTGGGCGGGTAGTGGTTGCTCGTCGGATCTCTGCAGCAGATCGAGCAAACCCTCCATTCCATCGTCCAGTGTCGCCAGCGTGAACACCGCGCGCGCGGTACCAATCCGCAGGCGATCGACCAAATCGCTGAGCGCGTTCAAGTGCTGATCGATGCTGGCCAGTTCGGCCTCGGAGGGCTGCGAGCGTGTCAGTTGGCGCAGCAACACCAGCTCGGTGTCGATGCGGGGTGGGCTTATGGGCGCGGGGTTCATGGCGAGCCCCAGACAAGCAAAATTAGTGAAGAGATTAAGGGAGTGAAGCGGGTAACGGTATTGTGGATCCCATTCATGGCGGTTCTCCTGGCTGGAAAACAACCCGGCCCTCGGCGAGATTGAGGGCGACGGGCGCATGGCGGGGTTAGCGAACCGGAGGCAAGCAACCGGCAGACCCTAAGGTCTCCCCACCACGGCCCGCCATGGAACTGGGCGCAACTGTGGTGTACATCAAAGGAAAACAGCCGCGGGAGCAGCTGTCTTACCTGCCTGCGGGTCGCTAAACCCGGTCGCGCGATTGGCGTGACGGAGGAGATTTTCAGGGCGTGGGGGCGGGGTGTCAAAGGGGGGCGGTTGCTTAACGTGTGACATGGGCCGCAGGGTCTGACTTGTCTGTCGGCCCGATAGATAAACCATCCTCTTGAATCGCGGAGTATGACGTGTTGGCTCATTTGGACTTTCCTGCGGCGCACAAGGTCAAGTTGCACTCAACCAATACGCTGGAGCGCCTGAACAAGGAAATCAAACGCCGGGCGAATGTGGTCGGGATCTTTCTTAACGAAGGAAGCATCCGGCGCCTGATCGGCGCGGTATTGATGGAACAAAACGAAGAGTGGCAATTGCAGAGTCGATATATGCCGCAGCAATCGATGGTGGAGCCCGTCGAGGCATTGACCGATAAAGCCCCGTTACTGGGGATGTAAACAACAAATCTAGCCGGAGTTTCAGCTGAATTATTTACACCACCTTGACGGACTCAACCCGGATTTCTATGGATTTCCGTGGATGACTCTGGAAACAAAAAACCCGCAGAGCCTTAAGCTGTGCGGGTTAATCGTCTATCTTGGACTTCCTCGTTCAAGGAAGTGGTGCCAGGGCCGGACTCGTATTGTCTATATAAGCTATTGTAATATGTGGATATATTATTTTGATAATATCAATATAGCCACAAATGTGGCCACAGATTCAAAGTGATGCACTGGTAGTGCGCAAATTTGGCTTGTTCCTGTTGCAAGCGCTACGTCCATTCTGGCATGGCGAGTAACAAGAAGTGGGGGCCGTCAGTTCGGCTTCTATTTGAGCTAGCCGTGCTCGACGGTTCCATCGCCCAAGATGTACCTGTTCTCATTGAATCAAAACTCGATCAAGAAAATATTTCTGGCAAAGAAAGTGTAACGCACCGATTTTGTTGGTGTTTGTGTTTTTTCAGCCAGACTGCCTTCTCTAGAATCAAAACCCGATCAAGAAACTTAGGCCCAGTGAGGTATATACCCGGCACGGGGATGATCAGAGTCGGCGACCCTGATCAGGTTAGCCTCAAGGGTTCTGTTGATCACCGCCGTTGCTTGTGCTGCATTCCGGAAATGACGCAGAAGCTTGCTATCAAATCGGGTAAAATACCAAATCGCTTGTAATCGCAATAATTAAAGGCTTGGGGATGAATAAAAGCACACTCTCAGAACGAGATATTTGCACCAAATTTATTACCCCAGCCTTGGAGTCAGCCGGGTGGGATAAACAAACCCAGCTGCGCGAAGAAGTGAACCTGACGGCAGGGCGCGTACTCGTCCGAGGCAACAAAGGGACGCGTGACCTCAAGAGCATCCGCCGTGCCGATTACGTTCTCTATTTAAAGCCCAATCTGCCGCTGGCGATTGTTGAAGCTAAAGACAACCGGCACAGCATGCGCGATGGCATTCAGCAAGCCCTGGACTACGCTGCTATGCTGGATCTGCCGTTTGCGTTTTCCAGCAATGGCGATGGCTTTGTGTTTCACGACAGAACCGCAGCCAATGGCGTGGTCGAATCCGAGCTCACCCTGGATCAATTTCCGTCACCAGCCGAACTGTGGCAACGCTACCTGCAATGGAAAGGCATCAGCGCCGAGCAGGAACCGATCTATACCCAGGATTACTACCCAGGCAAGCCCGCGCGTTACTATCAGATCAACGCCGTCAATCGGGCGATTGAAGCGGTGACCAAAGGGCAAAAGCGCATCCTGCTGGTGATGGCCACCGGCACCGGCAAAACCTATACCGCCTTCCAGATCATCTGGCGGTTATGGAAAGCCCGCAGTGCCAAGCGCATTTTGTTTCTAGCCGACCGCAACATTCTGGTTGATCAAACCAAGACCAATGACTTCAAACCCTTCGGCGGGGCGATGACCAAGATCGAAAACCGCAACGTCGATAAGTCGTATGAAATTTATCTGTCGCTTTACCAGGCGGTTACCGGCACCGAAGAACAACAGAACATCTACAAGCAGTTCAGCCCGGACTTCTTTGATTTGATTGTAATTGACGAGTGTCACCGTGGCAGCGCCAAAGAAGATTCGGCCTGGCATGTGATTCTGGACTATTTCAGCTCCGCCACGCATCTGGGGCTGACCGCGACCCCCAAAGAAACCGAAGAAGTTTCCAACTCCAGCTACTTTGGCGAGCCGGTGTATACCTACTCACTCAAGCAAGGGATTGAAGACGGTTTCTTGGCTCCGTACAAGGTGATCCGCGTCGACCTGGACAAAGATCTCGGCTGGCGGCCAACCAAAGGCCAAGTCGATGCCAATGGACAAGTAATAGAAGACCGGATTTTCAATCAGAAAGACATGAACAAAACGCTGGTACTCACCCAGCGCGATCAAGCTGTTGCCAAGCGCATCACCGAATTCCTTAACGCCACCGACCGCATGGCCAAAACCATCGTGTTTTGCGAAGATATCGACCATGCCAGTCGCATGCGACAGGCGTTGATCAACTGCAATACTGATTTAGCGACCGCCAACCCCAAGTACGTGATGCAGATCACCGGTGACAATGAAGAAGGCAAGCTCGAACTAGA